>JADHEF010000200.1_pt1 | contig 73165 bp, 65 predicted proteins | sample 8952391 | NCBI WGS metagenome assembly JADHEF01 (sample SAMN16124439, study PRJNA663245) | bioreactor sludge metagenome | isolation source: sludge (nitrite) | place: India:Bengaluru | collected 2019-02-28
GCGCGGGCGGCGCTCGCTCTAACAGGCGCTGCATACCTTGTGGCAAACACCTGTCTGCCCTGATGCGATCCCTGTGGGAGCTGGCTTGCCGGCGATCACCGGCGTAGCCGGTGCAATACACCGCGTCGCCTGCTTCGCGGGCTTGCCCGCTCGCGCTGGCTTTGAGTTCACGCAATACCTGTAGGCCGGTACAGGTTATTACAGAACCACAGTCCGGTTGGCGTTGAGGAACACCCGCCGCTCGATGTGATAGCCCACCGCCCGCGCCAGGGTCAGGCATTCGATGTCGCGGCCCTTGGCGATCAGGTCTTCCGGGTAATGGCTGTGGTCCACCACCTCGACGCCCTGGGCAATGATCGGCCCTTCGTCGAGGTCGTTGTTGATGTAGTGCGCCGTGGCACCGACCATTTTCACGCCCTTGTTGTAAGCCTGGTGATAAGGCTTGGCGCCCTTGAACCCGGGCAGCAACGAGTGGTGGATGTTGATCGCCCAGCCGTCCAGGCGCCGGCACAGCTCAGGCGACAGCACTTGCATGTAGCGCGCAAGAATCACCAGCTCGGCACCGGTTTCCTCGATGACCTGCAACACCTTGCGCTCTTGCCCAGGCTTGTCCTTGGGGTCGAGGGCAAAGTGGTAGTACGGGATCTTGTGCCAATGCGCCAAGGGTTCGAGGTCAGGGTGGTTGGACACCACCGCGACCACGTCCATGCCCAGTTGGCCAATGCGCTGGCGATACAGCAGGTCGTTCAGGCAGTGGTCGGCTTTGGACACCATGATCACCACTTTGGGGCGGTGATTCGGGGCGGTCAGCTCGAACACCATGCCGAACGCTTCGCCGCGCTCGGCAAGGCCGGCGCGAAAGCCGGCTTCATCGAAATCGTCCGGCTGGCGAAACTCCACGCGAATGAAGAAGCGCCCCGACTGCCGGTCGTCGAAGGAGTGGTGCTCCGTCACGTAGCAGCGCTGCTCGAAGAGGTAACGCGTCACCACGTCGACGGTGCCGAGCATGCTCGGGCAGTCGGCGGTGAGAATCCAGGTATCCGGTGCCCGACTCATGTTCTGCGCTCCTTAAGCCTCGATGCTCAGGCCGTACTCGGCCGAAGCGTCCTGCAGCCACAGCCACCAGTAGTCGGCGAAGCTGCGGCGAATCACCAGTTCCCAGGTGTCTTCGGCAGTACGGCGGATCACCAGTTGCGACTTGGCGAACACGGTACCGACGGCCTTGCCCACCGGGAAGTTGTTCGGGTGAACATCATAGCTGGTGGACTTCATCAGCACTTCACGGACATGGGGGCCGCGCAGTTCCAGCAGGCTTTGCCCGCCGCTCACATTGACCACCTGAATGTGCTGGCCTTCGAGGGCTGCACGCAGCTTTTGCTCGACCGCCAGTTCCTGGCCGCCAGGCACGATCAGCAGCCACTCATCGGGGCCAACCCATTGCAGCGACGTGTCGCCGTTGGCCACCACGGTCAGGGCTACAGGCAACTCCAGGCCCAGGGCCTTGTGTACACCCGCGGCGAATTCCGGGTCATGGCCATCGCCGCGCAGGGTCAGGTGGCCGAGAAACTTCTTTTCGCGCAGGGTTACGCCTGCGTTCTTGCGGCCTTTGCCAACCAGGCTGGCCAGGTCGGCGTGGTGCAGTGGCGACTGGGCTTTGGCCTCGGCGCCGGGGTTTTGCTGGAAGACGTTGATAGCGCTCATTTCTTACCTGCCTTGAATTCTGGTTCGTCGATGCGACGCAGCGTTTGTGTTGGGGCTACCGGCCCTGTCGCCGGCAAGCCAGCTCCCACAGGGAACTCACCAACCTTCAAAGCTGCATCGATCCTGTGGGAGCTGGCTTGCCGGCGATTGGGCCTGGCCTGCCCCCACAGGGCCCGGAGTCAAACGTTCTGCCGCTCACCCTTCGGATCGAAGAACACCGAAGACACGATTTCCGCCTCGATCACGCTGCCATCCGCCTGCGGCGAGTAGACGCGCTCGCCCATGCGCTTGAGGCCGCCTTTGACCACGCCCATGGCGAACGAGTAGCCCAGCGAGTTGGACGCATAGCTGGAGGTCACGTGGCCAACCATGTCCATCGGGATCGGCTGCTTGGGATCGAATACCAGCTGGGCGCCTTCGGGCAGCCACTTGGTCGGGTCGATCGGCTTCAGGCCAACCAGCTGCTTGCGGTTTTCACGCACGCAGTCTTCGCGGTTCATGCCACGCAGGCCGATCCACGAGAACGGCTTGTTGCGGCCCACGCACCAGCTCATGTTCAGGTCGTCCGGGTTCATCGAGCCGTCGGTGTCCTGACCGACGATGATGAAGCCCTTCTCGGCGCGCAGAACGTGCATGGTCTCGGTGCCATACGGGGTCAGGTTGTACTTCTTGCCCGCCTCGATGATCTGTTCCAGCACGCCCATGGCGTAGTTGGCCTGCACGTTCACTTCGTACGACAGCTCGCCGGTGAACGAAATACGGAACACCCGGGCCGGTACACCGCCTACGTTGCCTTCCTTCCAGGTCATGAACGGGAAGGCTTCCTTGTCCATGTCGATGTCGGTCAGCTCGCTGAGCAGCTTGCGGCTGTTGGGGCCGGACAGGGTCATGGTGGCCCAGTGGTCGGTGACTGAAGTGAAGTACACCTTCAGCTCTGGCCATTCGGTCTGGTGGTACAGCTCCATCCACTGCAGCACGCGTGCAGCGCCGCCGGTGGTTGTGGTCATGATGAAGTGGTTGTCGCCGACGCAGGCGGTTACGCCATCGTCGAAGACCATGCCGTCTTCCTTGCACATCAGGCCGTAGCGGGCCTTGCCCACGTCGAGCTTGGTCCAGGCGTTGGTGTAGATGCGGTTCAGGAACTCACGGGCATCCGGGCCCTGGATGTCGATCTTGCCCAGGGTGGAGGCGTCCAGCAGGCCCACGCTGTCACGCACGGCCTTGCATTCGCGGGCCACGGCAGCATGGATATCTTCACCTGCCTTGGGGAAGTACCACGGACGCTTCCACTGGCCGACGTCTTCGAACTCGGCGCCGTTCTTCACGTGCCAGGCATGCAGGGCGGTGAAGCGTACGGGCTCGAACAGATGACCACAGTGGCGGCCCGCTACCGCGCCGAAGGTGACCGGCGTGTAGTTGGGGCGGAACATGGTGGTACCCATTTCCGGAATGGTAATGCCGATGGAACGCGCGGCAATGGCCAGGCCGTTGATGTTGCCCAGCTTGCCCTGGTCGGTACCAAAGCCCAGCGCGGTGTAGCGTTTGACGTGCTCGACCGACTCGAAACCTTCACGGGTGGCCAGTTCGATACCGGCGGCGGTCACGTCGTTCTGCTGGTCGACGAACTGCTTCGGCCCTTTGGTGCCCTTGTCGTGCGGTACCAGGAACAGCGCCACGGTGGCCTCTTCCTTGCGTGCAACGGTTTTCGGCAGGGTGCCAACGGTGGCCTTGAAACCGGCTTCGGTGGCCGCGCGAACGCCGCCTTCGAAACCATCGGCAATCACATCGCCCAGGGCGTAGACGCCGTTGATGCCACCCACGCATTCGCGTTTTTGCGGCGCATCGCCCGGTACGAAACCGAGGATGTCGTCACGCCATACCGGGCGACCGCCCAGGTGCGATGCCAGGTGAACGATCGGGCTGTAACCGCCCGACGAAGCGATCAGGTCGCACTCGAGGGTTTCGCCAGGGCTGGTGACCTTGTGCGCCTGCACATCGATCGCCGCCACACGGGCGCCGGTCACGTGCTTGCTGCCCTTGGCCTCGATCACGGCACTGGAGGTAAGGATGCGGATGCCTTTGGCACGCGCTTCTTCAACCAGCGAACCACGCGGGTTGTGGCGGGCATCGGCAATGGCGACCACTTGCAGGCCGGCATCGTGCCAGTCCAGCGCCGCGCGGTAGGCGTGGTCGTTGTTGGTCGACAGCACCAGCTTGCGGCCCGGGGCCACGCCGTAGCGGCGTACGTAGGTGGACACGGCACCGGCCAGCATGTTGCCCGGCACGTCGTTGTTGCCGTACACCAGCGGGCGCTCGTGGGCGCCGGCAGCCAGTACCACGCGCTTGGCGCGCACACGGTGCACGCGGTGGCGTACCTGGCCGATCGGGGCGCGGTCGCCGAGGTGGTCGGTGAGGCGCTCGTGAATGGTCAGGAAGTTATGGTCGTGGTAGCCGTTGACCGTGGCACGTGGCAGCAGGGTCACTTCCGGCAGGCCTTCCAGCTCTTTGACCACGGCGCTGACCCATTCGGCGGCAGGCTTGCCGTCCAGGGTTTCGCGGGTATCGAGCAGGCTGCCGCCGAACTCTTCCTGTTCGTCGGCCAGGATCACCCGGGCACCGCTGCGCGCGGCGGCCAGTGCTGCTGCCAGGCCAGCAGGGCCGGCACCGACGATCAGCACGTCGCAGTGCTGGTTCATGTAGTCGTAGCTGTCCGGGTCGTTCTGCAGCGGTGCACGGCCCAGGCCGGCTGCCTTGCGGATGTACTTCTCGTAAGTCATCCAGAACGATTTGGGATACATGAAGGTTTTGTAGTAGAAGCCCGGCGGCATCATGCTGCCGCCGACCTTGCCCAGGATGCCCATGACGTCGTTGTTGACGTTCGGCCAGCCGTTGGTGCTGGTGGCGACCAGGCCTGCATACAGCGCCTGCTGGGTGGCACGCACGTTGGGGATCTGGGTGGCTTCGCTGGAGCCGATCTGCAGGATGGCGTTCGGCTCTTCGGTACCGGCGGCGATGATGCCGCGGGGGCGCGAGTACTTGAAGCTGCGGCCAACGATGTCGACGCCGTTGGCCAGCAACGCGGCGGCCAGGCTGTCACCGGCATAACCCTGGTAGGTCTTGCCGTTGAAGGTGAAGTTCAGGACCTTGCTGCGGTCGATACGGCCGCCGCTGGCGAGGCGATAGGTCTGGCTCATACTTTTTCCCCTTGGCCTTTGACGGCGGACGGTGCGCTGGCGGCTTTACCGTTGGCGGTCACTTGCGGCTTTTCGCCAATCTTGTAGGTTTCCAGAATTTCGTAGGTCACGGTGTCGCGGGTGACGTTGAAGTACTGGCGACAGCCGGCAACGTGGTCCCACAGTTCGTGGTGAATACCGCGTGGGTTGTCACGGTAGAACATGTAGGTACCCCACTCCTCGTCGGAGCACGCAGCCGGGTCCAGCGGGCGGGCGATGTGCGCCTGGCCAGAGGCGTGGAACTCTTCTTCGGAGCGCAGCTCGCCGCAGTGGGGACAGAAAATATGCAACATGACGGTGTCTCCGGTTAGTGGGCGACGGCGGCGGCGCCGTGTTCGTCGATCAGTGCGCCGTTGTAGAAGCGGTCCATGGAGAACGGCGCAGCCAGTGGGTGCATTTCGCCCTTGGCCAGGCTCGCGGCAAAGACGTTGCCCGAACCCGGGGTCGCCTTGAAGCCGCCAGTACCCCAACCGCAGTTGAAGAACATGTTCTTGACCGGGGTCTTGGTGATGATCGGGCAGGCGTCCGGCGAGGTATCGACGATGCCGCCCCACTGGCGGTTCATGCGAACGCGCGACAGGTTGGGGAACATTTCGACGATGGCTTGCAGGGTATGCTCGATCACCGGGTACGAACCGCGTTGGCCGTAACCGACCCAGCCGTCGATACCGGCACCGATCACCAGGTCGCCCTTGTCGGACTGGCTGATGTAGCCATGCACGGCGTTGGACATGATCACGCTGTCGATGATTGGCTTGATCGGCTCGGATACCAGGGCTTGCAGCGGGTGCGATTCCAGCGGCAGGCGGAAGCCGGCCAGCTTGGCCATGTGCCCCGAGTTACCGGCGGTGACCACGCCGACGCGCTTGGCGCCGATGAAGCCCTTGTTGGTTTCCACGCCGATGACGGCACCGTTTTCCTTGCGGAAACCGATCACCTCGGTCTGCTGGATCAGGTCCACACCCAGGGCGTCGGCGGCACGGGCAAAGCCCCAGGCCACGGCGTCGTGACGGGCCACGCCGCCGCGGCGCTGCACGGTGGCGCCAAGGATTGGGTAGCGGGTGTTCTTCGAGCAGTCCAGGTAGGGGATTTCGGCCGCGACCTGGGCGGTGTTCAGCAGCTCGCCATCCACGCCGTTCAGGCGGTTGGCCGATACGCGACGCTCGGAGTCACGCATGTCCTGCAGGGTGTGGCACAGGTTGTACACGCCGCGCTGGGAGAACATGACGTTGTAGTTGAGGTCCTGGGACAGGCCCTCCCACAGCTTCATGGCGTGCTCGTACAGGTGGGCCGACTCGTCCCACAGGTAGTTGGAGCGCACGATGGTGGTGTTACGGGCAGTGTTGCCACCGCCCAGGTAGCCTTTTTCGATCACGGCCACGTTGGTGATGCCGTGTTCCTTGGCCAGGTAGTAGGCCGTGGCCAGGCCATGGCCGCCACCGCCAACGATCACCACGTCGTAGACCTTTTTAGGGGTCGGCGTGCGCCACATGCGCTGCCAGTTCTCGTGGTGGCTGAGGGAGTGTTTGAAAAGGCCGAAGCCCGAATAGCGTTGCATTGTCGTTTACTCCACTCAGCGGTAAACAGGGAAATCAGCGCACAGCGCCGCGACGTTCTTCGCCACATCGGCTTCCACGTCTGCGTCACCGAGGTTGTCGAGGATGTCGCAGATCCAGCCGGCCAGGGCCACGCACTGGGTGACCTTGAAGCCGCGGGTGGTGACGGCCGGGGTGCCGATGCGCAGGCCCGAGGTCACGAACGGCGATTGCGGGTCGTTCGGCACGGCGTTCTTGTTGACGGTAATGTGCGCGCGGCCCAGGGCTGCGTCGGCATCCTTGCCGGTGAGGCCCTGACGAATCAGGCTGACCAGGAACAGGTGGTTGTCGGTACCGCCGGACACCACGTCATAGCCACGGTCGATGAACACCTGGGCCATGGCCTGGGCGTTTTCGATCACTTGTTGCTGGTAGGCCTTGAAGCCAGGTTCCAGGGCTTCCTTGAAGCACACGGCCTTGGCGGCGATCACGTGCATCAGCGGGCCGCCCTGGGCGCCCGGGAAGACCGCGGCGTTGAGCTTCTTCTCGATCTCTTCGTTGGCCTTGGCCAGGATCAGGCCACCACGCGGGCCACGCAGGGTCTTGTGGGTGGTGGTGGTGACCACATCGGCGAACGGGATCGGGTTCGGGTACAGGCCAGCGGCGACCAGGCCTGCCACGTGGGCCATGTCGACGAACAGCAGTGCACCCACTTTGTCGGCGATGGCGCGGAAGCGCGGGAAGTCCAGGGTCTTGGAGTAGGCCGAGAAACCGGCAACGATCATTTTCGGCTTGTGCTCGACGGCCAGGCGCTCGACTTCGTCGTAGTCGATCAGGCCAGTATTGGTGTCGATGCCGTATTGCACAGCGTTGTACAGTTTGCCAGAGGACGACACTTTGGCGCCGTGGGTCAGGTGGCCGCCGTGGGCCAGGCTCATGCCGAGGATGGTGTCACCAGCCTGCAGCAGGGCCAGGTAGACAGCGCCGTTGGCCGACGAGCCGGAGTGCGGCTGAACGTTGGCGTAGTCGGCGCCGAACAGTTGCTTGGCGCGCTCGATGGCCAGGGCCTCTACCTTGTCGACGTGCTCGCAGCCGCCGTAGTAGCGCTTGCCTGGGTAGCCTTCGGCGTATTTGTTGGTCAGGCCGCTGCCTTGGGCCTGCATCACGCGCTTGGAGGTGTAGTTTTCCGAGGCGATCAGCTCGATGTGGTCTTCCTGGCGCTGCTCTTCGGCATTCATCGCCGCCAGCAGTGCATCATCGTAACCCTGGATCTGGTCTTGCTTGCTGAACATCGTGTATCTCCCGGCAGCGATCGTTTTTTGTCGTGGGGCACTGCGGCCCTTTGTGGCGATGTTATGACTGGGCGGGGTAGGTCAGATGCCTGCGCACGCCTTGCAATGGCGCGTTTACGACATACGTTTTTTTGCCGTTGCTGCCGGCCCGTTCGCGGGCATGCCCGCTGCCACAGGTATGGCGGTGTTCTGAGGGCTTGAGGTAGCCCTGTGGGAGCGGGCTTGCCCGCGAAGCGGCCAGCACAGGCAACCCAGCAACCGACTGTTGCACAGCTTGTATAGGCAACCGCCGAATCGATGGTTTAGAGTGCTGATCTGCGTCGTTCACAGGACAGTAGTGTCATGACAGACAAGAGCCAACAATTCGCCAGCGACAACTATTCCGGCATCTGCCCCGAAGCCTGGGCGGCGATGGAGAAGGCCAACCACGGCCACGACCGCGCCTATGGCGACGACCAATGGACCGAGCGCGCGGCCGAGTACTTCCGCAAGCTGTTCGAAACCGATTGCGAAGTGTTTTTCGCCTTCAATGGCACTGCCGCCAACTCCCTGGCCCTGGCCTCGTTGTGCCAGAGCTACCACAGCGTGATCTGCTCCGAGACCGCCCACGTCGAAACCGACGAATGCGGCGCACCCGAGTTCTTTTCCAACGGTTCCAAGCTGCTGACCGCAGCCAGCGTGCACGGCAAGCTGACGCCGGCGTCCATCCGCGAAGTGGCGCTCAAGCGCCAGGACATCCATTACCCCAAGCCCCGCGTGGTCACCATCACCCAGGCCACCGAGGTCGGCACGGTCTACCGCCCCGACGAACTCAAGGCCATCAGCGCCACCTGCAAGGAACTGGGCCTTAACCTGCACATGGACGGCGCGCGCTTCACCAATGCCTGCGCGTTCCTGGGCTGCAGCCCGGCGGAGCTGACCTGGAAGGCCGGCGTCGACGTGCTGTGCTTTGGCGGCACCAAGAACGGGATGGCGGTGGGCGAGGCGATCCTGTTCTTCAACCGCCAGCTGGCCGAGGACTTCGGCTACCGCTGCAAGCAGGCGGGGCAACTGGCGTCGAAAATGCGCTTCCTGTCGGCGCCGTGGGTGGGGCTGCTGGAAGGTGGCGCCTGGCTGCGCCATGGCAGCCACGCCAACCAGTGCGCGCAGCTGCTGGCATCTTTGGTGAGTGATTTGCCGGGGGTCGAGCTGATGTTCCCGGTGGAGGCCAACGGGGTGTTCCTGCAGATGCCGGAGCACGCCATTGAAGCACTGCGCGGCAAAGGCTGGCGGTTCTATACCTTTATTGGCAGCGGCGGGGCGCGGTTCATGTGCTCGTGGGATACCGAGCAAGAGCGGGTGCGTGAGCTGGCGGCGGATATCCGCAGCATAATCACCGCCTGACAGATTGCATTCGCGGGCATGCCCGCTCCCACAGGGTTACCGCCGCCTTCGAGCGCTGTGCAGTACCTGTGGGAGCGGGCAAGCCCGCGAAGAGGCCAACCCCAATCTAAAGTTTGAACCCACCCATCTGCCGCGCCAGGTCATCAGCCAAGCTACGCAACGCCTGACATTCCTCCCGGCACCCTTGCACCTCGGCCGCCGTCTCCCGCGCCAGATCGGAAATCCCCTGCACCGTGCGGTTGATTTCCTCGGTCACCGCCGACTGCTCTTCAGTCGCCGTAGCCACCTGGTGGTTCATGTCGCTGATGTGCTCCACCTGATCAGTAATCGCACCCAGCGACGCCCCTGTACGCTGGCTCGCTTCCACACCGGTGCCCGTCGCCTGCTGCCCTGCCTGCATCGAGGTCACCGCAGAACCTGCCCCTTGCTTGAGGCGCTGGATCATCTGCTGCACTTCATCGGTGGACAACTGCGTGCGCCGGGCCAGCGTCCGTACTTCATCGGCGACCACGGCAAAACCGCGACCCATGTCCCCTGCCCGCGCGGCTTCGATGGCAGCATTCAGCGCCAACAGGTTGGTCTGCTCGGAAATACTGCGGATTACCGCCAATACTTCATCGATCGAGGCCACTTCATCAGCCAACTGGCTGACTGCATCGGCGGCCTTGCCAATGTCGCCCGACATGCCCTCGATGCCCCGGACCGACCGCTGCACCACCTCGCGCGCCTGCAATGCCTCATCCCGTGCCGCCTGCGACGCTTGAGCTGCCTGACCGGCGTTGCGCGCAATGTCCTGCACGGTCAGGCCCATCTCGTGCACGGCGGTGGCGACCATTGCGGTCATGTCTTGCTGGCGCCCAGAGCGCTCGGCGGTGTTGTCCACTACCTGCGTCACCTGCTCCACGGCCCGGTGCAGGCGCTCGGAAGTATTCAGTACCTCGCCGATCAGGTCGCGCTGGCTGCCCTGGAAGCGGTTGAAGCCACGGGCCAGGTCGCCCAGCTCATCCGGGCGTGAGTCATCCAGGCGCTGGCTGAGGTCGCCCGCACCGCTGCCAATCTGCACCAGCGCAGCGGTGACGCGCCGCAGCGGCCGCACCAGGCCGCGTGCCAGCAACACCACCAGCAGCAACGATACCAAGGCTACGGCGCCACCAATCAGGCTGGTCAGCCATACCGCCTGTTGCATGGGGGCGTAGATTTCCGCTTCCGGCACTTCGGCGACCAAGGTCCAGTTCAGGTCACGCAAAGGCAAGCCAAAGGCCAGGTATTGTTCGCCGTCACGCTCGAAGCGGCCGCTGCGCAGGCTGGCGCCGCCGCTCAGTACCGCCTTGGCGGCCTGGGCGCCAAGCTGCTCGCCGAGCTGGCGCTTGCCACTTAACGCTGCTTCCGGGTGCACCTGGACAAGGCCATCGTTGCGCACCAGAAATACCTTGCCATGCTCGCCGAAACTGAAGTCGTGGATCAGTTTCGACAGCTCGGTCATTTGCAGGCCCATACCGGCCACGCCGACCAACCGGCCGTTCTTTTCCACGCGGTAGTCGATGAACAGCGCCAGCTCGCCCGTGGAGCCGTCGACATCGATGTTGATGAACCGCTCGGCACCGCTGTCGACGTAGCCGTAGAACCAGCTGTCCTTGGGGTTGCTGCGGTCGAGGGTTCGGTCCAGGCCATTTTCGTTGTAGTAATGGCCGGTTTCGGTCGCCACGAACAGGGTGGTGAACGCCCGGTTGCGCTGCTTGGCTGCCGTGAGGTATTCGAGAAACTGCGGGACCTGGGCGGGGTCTTCACCGGCGGCAAGCCAGTCGCGCAGCAGGGTATTGCCGGCAATGTCCGCCGCTGCCACCAGCGGCTGGCCCAGCATGTGTTCGATTTCGTTGCGGATGGCCTCGATGCTGGCCGGCAGGGCGGTGTCCACCAGGTAACGCTCGGTGAGGCGATTGAGCGCCACGGTGAAGATGATGACCACCACCAGGATGCTCGCCAGCAAGGCACCACCCATGCTGGTTATCAATTGCCACTGGATGCTCTTGCGCCAGAAACCCATGCCCTACCCCCCCGCAACATTATTGTTTTGCGAGAAGTGTATACACTTGAGTATTCAGTTAATCCAGTCGTTGGAGACAATGCACTGGAACTTGGGGCTGCTTTGCAGCCCATCGCGACACAAGGCCGCACCTACGGGGGTCGGGTCAACCTGTAGGTGCGGCCTTGTTTGGCGGAGGGGCGCGCAGCGCCCAAAGGACCGATCAGGACTCTGCGATTGTGCGGACGATGGCATCCACGGTCGCGTCGATCTGCGCCTGGGTGCGCGCCAGGGTTTGCTGGTGTTCTTTCTGCAACTCGACCTGCCTGGAGCAAAGGTTGAGGGCAGCCAGTACCAACAGCTTGTCACCGATCAATGTCGGGTACTGGCGCTTGGTTTCGTTAAGGGCAGTGTTGAGCATCCGTACCGCCTGGGCCAAGGTTTCTTCCTGGCCTTCGGGCGCCTTGATCGAATAGTCGATGCCGAGAATCGACACGACATTGATCGGCTGCTCTTGCAGTCTCATGCGCCGACAACGCCCGCACTGGCGCGCTCAACCAGGGCCTGGATGCGTGCGGCGGTGGCGCCATTCTTTTCTTCCTGCTCCATCAGCGACAGCTGCAGGGTTTCGTTTTCTTCCTTGGCCTGGGCCAGTTCCTGGCCAAGGGCGGTGTTCTGCTCGGCAAGTTGAGCGTTCTTCTGCATCAGGTCGCTGACCAGTTGCTCGATTTGATTCAGGGAAGCTTCCAGCATGGGTCTATCTCAGGTTGTTGCGAGGGGCGCACACGATAAAGAAAACTGCCGCCCATCGCCATTAAATATCGGATTCACAGGGTTGCTGACCCGCAGATTGACAGAGGAACCACCCCCTTGTTCCGACCTGGGTCAACCGCCGGTCAGGAAATGGTTAGCGCCCTCATAATTATTTCGCAGCCGCACTCAAGACTCGGCGGCCACGTCCAATAGCCCGGCAAGCCCCATTTCGTCGCACCTCCAGCACCCCTCCTCTTCCTTGCCTGGAACCCTTCTGCCATGTCTCTACGCAACATGAATATCGCCCCGCGCGCGCTACTTGGCTTCGCGTTGATTGGCCTGTTGATGCTCGGCCTCGGCATCTTTTTGCTGGTCCAAATGGGCAACATCCGCTAGGCAGGCGAGGTCATCGAGCAGGACAACGTACCGAGCATCAAGATTCTGGATGAGCTGAACCTGCGCATGCGCACGCTCTCGTACCGCCTGCTGGTCAACCGCGATGCCCAGACCCAGCGCGATACCCTGAACCTGCTCGACCAGCGCAATGCCCAGATGGGCGGCGCCCGCGAGGCCTACGTGCCCATGATCCGCGCCGACGACGAACAGGCAGCCTACGACAAGCTCAGCCAATACCGCCAACTTGAGTCGCGTATGCGCACCCTCAGCCAGGAGAACCGCCTCGATGAACTGAGCGACATGCTGAACCGCGACCTGATGGCCAACTCCGAGCAGATGAACAAGGTCATGGACACCCTGCTACCTGGGGCCGCTTTGCGGCCCATCGCGACACAAGGCCGCTCCTACAAGGGACCGCGATCGCCTGTGGGAGCGGCCTTGTGTCGCGATGGGCTGCGCATCGCCCCCCGATTTCGGATCAGTAATCGATCCGCACATCCCCTTTCGGCACGCTGCAGCACGACAGGATGTAGCCTTCGGCTTCGTCCTCTTCGGTGATGCCGCCGTTGTGCTCCATTTCCACTTCGCCACCCAGCTTGAGCACCTTGCACGTACCGCAAATGCCCATGCCGCAGGCTTTCGGGATCATCAGGCCAACCTTGGCTGCCGCGGCATGCACGGTCTCGCCCGGGGCAATGCGAATGCTCTTCTCGCTGCCGATGAACTCCACCAGGTTGAGGTCGGAGACGTCCAGCTCTGGGGCGTCGGCCGCCTGCTCGGCGTGTTCCACGGCGTCGGCCTTGGCCTCCGGCGGCGTGGCGCCGAACGATTCCTCGTGGTAATTGGCCATGTCGAAGCCGACCGCTTCCAGCAGGCGCTTGACCGCGTTCATGTACGGCGTCGGGCCGCAGCAGAACACCACGCGCTCCATGTAGTCCGGCGCGATCAGCTCCATCAGCCGCTGGTTCAGGTAACCGCGGTAACCCGCCCACGGCTCACCCAGGCCGTGCTTTTCGCAAATGATGTGCAGGCTGAAGTTGGGGATGCGCGAAGCCATCTGCTCCAGCTCGCGGTGGTAGATGATGTCCTTCGGCGAGCGGGCGCTGTGCACGAACACCATGTCGACATTGGCGTTGGTGTCGTAGAACCAGCGCGCCATCGACATCACCGGGGTAATGCCCACGCCGCCCGACAGGTACAGCACCTTGCCCGAAGGGAAGTCGATGGCATTGAACAGGCCCACAGGGCCGTGTACCGGCACCTCGAGGCCTTCGTGCATGGTGTCGTGCAGGAAGTTCGAGACCAGCCCGCCCGGCACGCGCTTGACGGTGATCGAGAAGCTGTACGGCACCGATGGCGAACTGGAGATGGTATAGGAACGCATCACCGGCTTGCCTTCGATCTCCAGCTCCAGGGTGACGAACTGCCCTGGCTTGAAGAAGAACATGATTGGCTGGTCGGCCATGAAGCAGAAGGTGCGCACGTCCCAGGTCTCCTGGATGACCTTGACGCAGCGCACGATGTGGCGGCCATTGGCCCAGGTCTGGGTAGTGACCGGATTGAGGAAGGTATCGGACATGTTCATCTCCAGCGGCCGACTATGGCCCTTTTTATGGCTGCGATAATGCGCAAGCTGAACACGACGCACATTCCTGCCTGCGACATCGACGTGCTTATCGCGACCAGGCCCGTGGCACAAGGCCTGGCGCGTCGTTATTCAATTCGGCCATGTCGCCCATGGATACGGTTCACGACGTCTTCGGACGCACACTCCACGGCAAAACAACATGCTGTTTTTTCAACGACAGCCTTGCGGCACCACCACAACGATTAGCCACCTTTTGCCGGCCGCGCACGGCCCCGAGGAATACACGATGGACGTCACCGCAACCCTGAGCCTGGGCGATCCACTTGAACCTGCACGCAAGGCTACCGCCGAGATGCTGCAGACCCGCGAGCGCACCTACTCGCTGCCCCAGCCGTTCTATACCGACGAGCGTCTGTTCCAGATCGACATGCAGGAAATCTTCCATAAGGAATGGTTGATTGCCGGCATGACCTGCGAGATCCCGGCCAAGGGCAACTACATCACCCTGCAGATCGGCAAGAACCCGATCATCGTGGTGCGCGGTGCCGAAGGCAAGGTGCATGCCTTCCACAACGTCTGCCGCCACCGCGGCTCACGCCTGTGCGTCAGCGAAAAAGGCAAGGTGGCCAAGCTGGTGTGCCCATACCACCAGTGGACCTACGAGCTGGACGGCCGCCTGCTGTTCGCCGGCACCGAGATGGGTGCCGACTTCGACATGAACCAGTATGGCCTCAAGCCCGTGAACGTGAAGGTCGCTGGCGGCTACATCTTCATCAGCCTGGCGCAGAACCCGCCAGCCATCGACGAGTTCCTGGCCACCCTGGACCACTACATGGAACCGTACGACATGGAAAACACCAAGGTGGCGGTGCAGACCACCTTGATGGAAAAGGCCAACTGGAAGCTGGTACTGGAAAACAACCGCGAGTGCTACCACTGCAACGGTTCGCACCCGGAGCTGCTGCAAACCCTGCTGGAATGGGACGACACAAACGACCCGCGCGCCAGCCAGGAATTCAAGGACCACGTGGCCGCCTCTGCCGCCGCCTGGGAAGCCGAGAAGATCCCTTACCTGCACAAGAGCCATGGCCTGCGTAACCGTATCGTGCGCATGCCGCTGCTCAAGGGCACCGTGTCGATGACCATGGACGGCAAGCAGGCCTGCCAGAAACTGATGGGCCGCATCAAGAACCCGGACCTGGGCTCGATGCGCATCCTGCACCTGCCGCACTCGTGGAACCACTGCATGGGCGACCACATGATCGTGTTCACCGTATGGCCGATCAGTGCCCAGGAAACCATGGTCACCACCAAGTGGCTGGTGCACAAGGACGCTGTGGAAGGTGTGGACTACAACCCGGAAAACATGCGCAAGGTGTGGGACGCCACCAACGACCAGGACCGTCGACTGGCCGAAGAGAACCAGCGCGGGATCAACTCCACCGCGTACCAGCCAGGGCCGTACTCGAAGACTTACGAGTTTGGCGTGGTCAACTTCATCGACTGGTACAGCCAGCGGGTGTTGAACAACCTGGGAGCGGAGCCGGCGCCGTACCTGAAGGAAGTGCAGGCGCAGTAAGAATCACCCGCCACCTGACAACGCTCTGCCTGCTTTGGGCGGAGCGCGTCAGGCTTGCCCAAATCACTGTAAATCACTGCTATTCAGGGACGTCATAGGGGCCCGTCCTCCAAGACCTTATGCTGGCCGCAGCTGCTGCAACCCCTCGCCCTACATAAGTAAATGCGCGGCCTACGCTAGATAGCATCTCATCCAACATCGTGACATCCATGACCGTCTCCAGAGCTACTCCTGGGATTTCCCTCGGGTATTGCCACAGGTACTTGACCAGGTCACTGGCTGACACATAGTTGCCAAAGTATCCGCCGCTCAGATTAGTGCCTGCATTGAACAAGCCCAGTACATCCGTTGCCGTCTGAGAGGCCGGGCTCAGACCAGAGATCGCAGCGTACAGCTGCGCTGCAGTACCAGTGCCCCCTGTAAAGAGGAATTGCTGGTTTGCAACCCTGCTGAAATGGGGCAACTCGCTATGAGTAGCGCCACTCTCCATCCCCCGATTGGTAGCTGCTTCCCGAAAAGCGGCTCTGCGCTTCACTACATTTTGACCAGTACGTGCCAACGCCCCACCCAAGGTGGCACCGCTTGACAGGAAGGCGATGGTTCTTAGCACAACGCTCCAGAATGCGCCGCTTGGGTCATGGCGGTTTACCGGATCTGCCCCACAGTACACATACCCATTGATACCTCCCTTGGAAAAGGGGCTGAGTGAGTCGCAAGTCGTGAAGCGCATCAGGGTCGGGCTATAGAAACGATGGCCATTGCCCAACGGGTAGCTGCCCGTGAATGGATCGCGACGCTGGCCACCAAAAGCCAGGACGGGTGCTGGGCTGGTTTTCCGGAAGCCGTAGGGTGAATAAGCGTGCAGACTTGGCAACACCGAGCACTGTAGATCTGTCGTCAATAAATAAGTTGCCATAGGTTATCCACAGGTATGAGCTGGCAGGAATACCGTAGCGGTCACAGGAAGGTTTGCCTACTGGCATAAATGTCAGGGGAAATGGCTGATCATTTTTTGGTCAAATCCACCAAGGCGCCATGACTGTAGGGCTACAGAAGACTCCGTACACCTTACCCACAGAAACACCAACAGAGTTTGTGGGCAAAACGCGAAAGCGCAGCGATTGGGTTGTGGATAAGCGATTCAAGACCTTGATAAACATGAATCAGAAGGCCACCGATTCAATTTGATTATTTTTTGATCAATTCTTCTCAAGCCACGACCTGCGCGGGTTTCAGATAGTACCGAACAGATTATCCACAGAGCAGCTAACAGTGATTGTGGGCAAAACCCTAAAGAGCCAGGCTCATCCATGACTTATAAGCCGAGTCAGCGCTGATCAAGCCTGCGCGATTCATTGTAGGAGCGGTCTTGTGTCGCGATGGGCTGCGCAGCAGCCCCTGGATTTCGAGCCTGACTCAAGATTGCCGGGGCTGCTGCGCAGCCCATCGCGACGCAAGGCCGCTCCTACAAGGGATCGCGTGAAGCCTTAACGCAGCACGCCCTCTTCCACCAGCAGCTTGAGGATGGCTTCGGCGCCTTCCTGAGGAGAAACGTCCTTCAACACCTTGCCACCGCCGCCACTGGCCTTGGCCGTCGCTGCCTTCATGCGGTCGGCACCGCTCTTGGCCTTGATCACCTTCAACCGCTTGGGCCGTGGGCGGGCCGGTTGCAAGTCGGCCTCGGCCAGCAGTTCGTCTTCGACGATGGCCACGTTACGCGCCGCCAATACGCCCCGGCGTGCCGGGCCAAAGGCACTCTGGCGTGGCTTGGGTGCGGCGTTATCCACAGTCGCCAGCAGCGGCAGGCGAACCTTCAGCCGGCGCCGCTGGCCACGTGGCAGAGCCTGCAGGACCTGGGCGGTGCCGTTGTCGATCGACTCCACCTCGGCCAACCCTACAATCAACGGCCAACCCAGCTTCTCCGCCAGCAGGAACGGTAACATGCCCGACCCCTCGCCGGTCTCGGCCTGGCTGCCGGTCAGCACCAGTTGGGCCCCGGCGTCGCGCAGATAATCGCCCAGCACGCCCAGCACATCGGCACCGGCCGGTTGCTCCAGCACATCGAGGTGGTCCAGGCCCATGCCCAGGTAAGCGCGCAAAGCCTCTTCCTGTGGATCGCCAGCATGCACCACCTGCAAGTTATCCCCAGCCAGCTGCAAACCCAGCTCCACGGCGCGAGCATCCTGTTCGGCGCGGCGGGCGCGGCCGGAGCTGGGGTGGGCACCGATGGAAACCAGGCTGATCACTTTCGTACTCATGCTCGTGCCCTTATGCCGCGTCGCGCTGGCCGCCGCTGCGGTAGTTGTCCACAGCTTCGATCAACGCCTTGAGAATCGCCGAGCTGTCGCCAATTACCGACAGGTCAGCCCGTTTGATCATGTCGCAGCCCGGGTCCATGTTGATCGCCACCACCTTGTCGCAGGCACCGATACCCTGCAGGTGCTGGATCGCGCCCGAGATACCCACAGCCACGTAAACCCGTGCAGTCACCCAGGTACCGGTGGCACCCACCTGACGGTTGCGCGGCATGAAGCCATCGTCCACCGCCACCCGCGAGGCGCCTTCAGTGGCGCCGAGGGCGGCTGTGGCCTTGTGGTACAGGTCCCAGTCCTTGACGCCGTTGCCGCCCGACACGATGAATTCGGCTTCGGCCATGGCGATGGTGGCCGGGTCTACAGCCACCGAGCCAAGGTCCTCGATGCGCGACAGGCTGCGCGCGATGCTTGTGGACAACTCTACCGGCAACGCTTCATGGCGGGTTTCGCTGACCGGCTCGGCACACTCGGCCGCCGCCAGGATCAGCCGTGGCACGGCGCGTTGCAGGTCTTGCTGGCCAGCACCGGCCCGGCCAATGCACTGGCCGTCCTTGACCTGCCAGACCCGCGTCGCCGGGCGCTCGCCCAGGGACGCACCCAGGCGCCGGCCCAGTTCGCCGCCACCGCTGCGGCTGTCGGGCAGCAGCCAGTGGCGCGGGGTGAACTGGTTATCCACAGCGCGCAGGCCCTGCACCAGTTGCTCCGGCGCATAACCTGCGAATTCCTCGCCTTCGAGCACCAGCAGGCGATCGACACCGGCTGTGGAAAAGTTGCTTTCCTTGTGTTCGCCAAACACCACTGCCAGCACGGCGCCGTCGCTGCCGGCCAGGCTATGGGCCAACCCGAGCAGGTCGCGGTCATGGCTGCTCAGGCGGCCGCCGACCATGTCTGGCACCACGGCAATGTAGAACGCCGGCTCAGGCACCTGGTGCAGCGGCAACTTGACCTCGGCCGCCGCGGTGCGTCGGCCGCCCACAGCCGTGCCCTGCTGGGCGCCACTGCGGTCGATACGCTTGAGGCCGGCCGGGCCCACAAAGCCTGCGGCGAGCGCATGTGGGTTCTTGCGGATGATGCCGTTGGGGCCCATCCAGCTGGTCTGTTGCGTCTGCATCGCAGCATGCAGCGGATGCAGACGGTTACGGGCGATCCACTCGGCGCGTGGGTCGCGGCGGACAATGTCGCTCATCAGTGCACCTCCGCAGGTTCACGTTTGGCCGCTTGCGGCTTGGCGGCGGCAGGCGCGTCTTCTTCGATCAACACATCAGCCACCAGCTCGGCCAGGTCCTTGATCTGTGGGCGCGGTTCGACCACGCCTTCGAGCATGGCAGTGCACTGTGGGCAACCCACGGCTACCAGCTCAGCCTTGGTTTCGCGGATGTCGTCCATGCGCATGTCCGGAATACGCTGCTTGCCGGGGATGTCGGTGATCGGCGCACCGCCGCCACCGCCACAGCACCGGGAACGGAAGCCCGAGCGCTCCATTTCGCGCACTTCGATACCCAGCGCCTTGAGCACCGCACGCGGGGCTTCGTACTCGCCGTTGTAACGGCCCAGGTAGCACGGGTCGTGGTACGTGACACTGCCACCCTTGTGCTGGCCCAAATTCAGCTTGTTGGCCGCGATCAGCTCGGCAATGTAAGTGCTGTGGTGCTGCACCTGGTAGTCGCCGCCCAATGCACCGTATTCGTTCTTCAACACATGGAAGCTGTGCGGGTCGCAGGTGACGATACGCTGGAACTTGTACTTGGCCAGGGTCTGGATATTGCGCTTGGCCAGTTGCTGGAAGGTCGCTTCGTCGCCCAGGCGGCGCGCCACGTCGCCGCTGTCGCGTTCTTCCAAGCCAAGCACGGCAAAGTCGACACCCGAGGCCTTGAGCACTTTGACGAACGAGCGCAAGGTGCGCTGGTTGCGCATGTCGAATGCGCCATCGCCCACCCAGAACAGCACCTCGGTGGTTTTCACCTCCGACAGCAGTTGCAGGTTGAGGTCGGCGGCCCAGTTCATACGCCCGCCAGGCGCGAAACCGCCAGGGTTGTCGGTGGCGATCAGGTTGTCCAGCACCTCGGCGCCCTTGTTCGGCGTGGCACCCTTCTCCAGGGTGAGGTGGCGGCGCATGTCGACGATGGCATCGACGTGCTCGATCATCATCGGGCACTCTTCGACACAGGCACGGCAGGTGGTGCACGACCACAGCGTTTCAGCGTCGACCAGGCCATTGACGATTGGCTGGTGCGGGCTGCCGCCGTGCTCGCCAATCGGCTTGCCAGGGTACGGGCTGCCGGCGAACTGGGCGTCGGTGCCACCGGCCAGGCCGATGACCATGTCCTGGATGAGTTTTTTCGGGTTCAACGGCTGGCCAGCGGCAAAGGCCGGGCACATGGCTTCGCACTTGCCGCACTGTACGCAGGCATCGAAGCCAAGCAATTGGTTCCAGGTGAAGTCCACCGGTTTTTCCACGCCCAGCGGCGCGTTGGGGTCTTCCAGGTCCAGTGGCTTGAGGCCGGTGGAGCGGCCACCGCCAAAGCGTTCGGCGCGGCGGTGCCAGGCCAGGTGCAGGGCACCGGCGAAGGCGTGCTTCATCGGGCCGCCCCAGGTCATGCCGAAGAACAGCTCGGACACGCCCCACAGCACGCCCAGGCCAAGGATGCCGACCATCACCCAGCCACCGGTGTTGGCCGGCAGGATGCCAGCAACCGGCAGGGTGGCGATGAAGAAACTCACGGCAAACGCCAGGAGGCTCTTGGGCAGGCGCATCCACGGGCCCTTGGACAGGCGCGAAGGCGGGTTGAGGCGGCGCTTGAAGACAAAGATGGCACCGCTGAACATGATCACCGTGGCGACCAGCAGCGCGTAACCAAGGATCTTGCTCTGCAGGCCAAAGCCGTGCACCAGGATCGCCAGCACGGCCGACAGCACGAAGCCGCCTGCGGTGGCCACGTGGGTCTTGGACATGTACTTGTCGCGCTCGACCACATGGTGCAGGTCCACCAGGTAGCGGCGCGGCATGGCCAGCAGGCCGCCGATCAGGTCGACCTTGGAGGCCCGGCCACGTCGCCACATACGCACCCGGCGCAAGGCGCCGAGCACTGCCAGGCCAAGGGCAGCGAACAGCAGGATGGGTAACAGGGTGTTCAACATGGGAGGCTCCCACAACAGCTGGATTCTTGCGCCACCTCAAGGGCGGCGCGGACCCCTGTAGGAGCGGCCTTGTGTCGCGAAAGGGCCCTGAAGCGGCCCCAGCATTCTCAGCGCTGATGAATTGCTGGGGCCGCTTCGCAGCCCTTTCGCGACACAAGGCCGCTCCTACAGGGGGGCCAGTCCCGTCTCTAGATAGACGGTGCGATCAGAAGTCCTTGCACAGGCGCAAGGCGTCGTAGATCGCCGCATGCACGTTGCGCTGGGCCACGCAGTCACCGATGCGGTACAGCAGGTAGCCTTCGCCCGGCTGGCTGAGGATCGGCTGTGGCTTGATGGCGAACAGCGCCTCCACGTCGATCTGGCCTTTGTTGCGCGAACCTTCCTTCAGCGCGTAATACAGCTGCTCGTCAGGGCGCACGCCGTTTTCCACCACCACCTGGTCAACCACGCGCTCTTCCTTGGCGCCGGTGTACTCGTTCTCCAGCACCGCCACCAGCTTGTCGCCTTCGCGGTAGACCTTTTCCAGCATCATGTCGCCGGTCATGATCACTTCTTTCGGGTACATGCTGCGGTAGTAGGTCGGGAAGGTAGTACCGCCCATGGCGACGCCCGGCTTGATATCGTCGGTGACGATCTCGACCTGGCTGCCCTTGTCGGCGATGAAGTCGGCCACCGACATGCCGGTGAACTCGCAGATGGTGTCGTACACCAGCACGTTCTTGCCCGGCGCAACCTTGCCGTCGAGTACGTCCCAGCTGCTGACCACCAGCCCTTCGGCGGCGCCCCAGTGTTCGTTCTGCTCAAGGAACGAGTGGCCACCTACCGCCAGCACGATCACGTCCGGGCGCAGGTCCTGGATCGTCGCCACGTCGGCGGCGGTGCCCAGGCGCAAGTCGACCTTCAGGCGCGCCAGTTCCAGCTGGTACCAGCGGGTGATACCGGCAATCTGGTCACGTTGCGGTGCCTTGGCGGCGATGGTGATCTGCCCGCCGATCTGGTCCTTCTTCTCGAACAGGGTCACATCGTGGCCACGCTCGGCGGCCACGCGGGCCGCTTCCATGCCCGCCGGGCCGGCACCTACCACCACCACCTTGCGCTTCACGCCAGTGGTCTTCTCGATGATGTGCGGCACGCCCATGTATTCACGGGAGGTGGCGGCGTTCTGGATGCACAGCACATCCAGGCCCTGGTACTGGCGGTCGATGCAATAGTTGGCACCGACGCACTGCTTGATCTGGTCGATCTGGCCCATCTTGATCTTGGCGATCAGGTGCGGGTCGGCCATGTGCGCACGGGTCATGCCAACCATGTCCACGTAGCCGCCTTCGAGAATGCGCGTGGCCTGGTTCGGGTCCTTGATGTTCTGTGCGTGCAGCACGGGGACCTTGACCACTTCCTTGATACCGGCCGCCAGGTGCAGGAACGGCTCTGGCGGGTAGCTCATGTTTGGGATGACGTTGGCCAGGGTGTTGTGGGTGTCGCAACCCGAGCCGACCACACCGATGAAGTCCAGCATGCCGGTCGCGTCGTAGTAGGCCGCGATCTGCTTCATGTCTTCGTGGCTGAGGCCATCGGGGTGGAACTCGTCGCCACAGATACGCATGCCCACGCAGAAATCGTCACCGACTTCGGCGCGCACAGCCTTCAGCACTTCCAGGCCGAACTTCATGCGGCCCTCGAACGTGCCGCCCCATTCGTCGGTACGCTTGTTGACCCGCGGGCTCCAGAACTGGTCGATCATGTGCTGGTGCACTGCCGACAGCTCGACACCGTCCAGGCCGCCCTCTTTGGCGCGACGCGCGGCCTGGGCGTAGTTGCCGATCACCCGCCAGATCTCTTCCACCTCGATGGTCTTGCAGGTGGCGCGGTGCACCGGTTCGCGAATACCCGAAGGCGACATCAGGGTCGGCCAGTTGAAGCCGTCCCAGCGCGAGCGGCGGCCCATGTGGGTAATCTGGATCATGATCTTGGCCCCATGCTTGTGCATGGCGTCGGCCAGGTTCTGGAAGTGCGGGATGATGCGGTCGGTGGAAAGGTTGACCGATGCCCACCATTCCTGGGGGCTGTCGATGGCCACCACCGACGAACCGCCGCAGATCGCCAGGCCGATACCGCCCTTGGCCTTTTCTTCGTAATACTTCACATAGCGGTCGGTCGTCATGCCGCCGTCAGTGGCGTAGACCTCGGCGTGCGCGGTGCTGAGCACGCGGTTGCGGATGGTCAGTTTGCCGATCTGGATCGGCTGGAACATTGCTTCGAATGCCATGACGCTATCTCCGGCTTACAACGGCTTTGTAACGAACAGGCCATCTTCGTGGCCTTCTTCCGACCCGCCATAGACCTGTTCGGCCACAGTGCGGATAGCGCTGCCGCGGGCAGCGAGAATCTGGTCCATGGCGCCGGCGAACCAGCCGGTGAACATGTAGTCGACCTTGCGGCCGCACTTGCCATAGACGTACACGAACGCCGAGTGCTTGAGCTTGACGCTGCAGGTGCCCTTATCCAGGTCGATGTCCTGGATCTCGAACAGGCCCCAGCCACGCTGGCTCAGGCGCTTCATGTAATGCTCGAACACCGCCACGCCTTCCAGGCCATGGCATTCGGCTTCTTTTTCACACCAGTGCCAGGCGGACTTGTAGCCGGCCTTGTAGAGAATCTCGGCGTACTTGTCGGCGCCCAGTACCTCTTCGATACCCATGTGGTTGTTGACGAAGAAATGGCGCGGCACGTACAGCATCGGCAGGGCGTCGCTGGTCCAGACACCGGTCTCGCTGTCGACTTCGATTGGCAATTGCGGGGCGATTTTGGCCATGGAAACTCAACTCCATAAAAATTTTTGTTTGGGTGCCCCGGCGTTGCTGGCAGGGGCATTCAGGCTTGGAGAGCGGCTTATTCGCCCCACACGTCCTTGAGGACGTTGACCCAGTTCTCGCCCATGATCTTGCGCACCACGCGCTCGGAGTGGCCGCGCTTGAGCAAGGTTTCGGTGAGGTTGGGGAATTCACCCACGGTACGGATACCCAGCGGGTTGATGATCTTGCCGAAGTTGGTCAGGCGGCGGGCGTAACCCTTGTCGTGGGTCAGGTACTCGAAGAAGTCCTGGCCGTGGCCTTGGGTAAAGTCGGTACCGATGCCGATCGCGTCTTCACCCACGATGTTCATGGTGTACTCGATGGCTTCGGCGTAGTCGTCGATGGTCGAATCGATACCCTTGGCCAGGAACGGGGCGAACATGGTCACGCCAACGAAGCCGCCGTGGTCGGCGATGAACTTCAGCTCGGCGTCGGACTTGTTGCGCGGGTGCTCCTTGAGGCCCGATGGCAGGCAGTGCGAGTAGCACACCGGCTTTTTCGATTCGAGAATGACTTCTTCGGAGGTTTTGGAGCCGACGTGGGACAGGTCGCACATGATGCCGACGCGGTTCATTTCGGCGACGATCTCGCGACCAAAGCCCGACAGGCCGCCGTCGCGCTCGTAGCAACCGGTGCCCACCAGGTTCTGGGTGTTGTAGCACATCTGCACGATGCCAACGCCCAGTTGCTTGAACACGTCGACGTAGGCGATCTGGTCTTCGAAGGCATGGGCGTTCTGGAAGCCGAAGAGAATGCCGGTCTTGCCCAGTTCCTTGGCCTTGCGGATGTCGGCGGTAGTGCGCACCGGCATTACCAGGTCGCTGTTGTCGCGGATCAGCTTCTGGCTGGCGGCGATCTGGTCGACGGTTGCCTTGAACCCTTCCCACACCGATACCGTGCAGTTGGCCGCAGTGAGCCCGCCTTTGCGCATGTCCTCGAACAGCTCGCGGTTCCACTTGGCAATGATCAGGCCGTCAATGACGATACTGTCGGCGTGAAGTTCGGCTGGGCTCATCAGGCTGTCCCCTTTTATCGAATGGGTTGGCGCCAAACCTTGTGCCGGCGCTTTGGGGCCAGCATATGCCTGTGCCCAAAGGCGCCCCGATGCAAAAACGACAGGGGGTTTGCCGAAAGCGTCAATGCGCGACAACAGGGCATCTGGCGCGCGGGCTGGCGATGCGAGACAGTCTCGACAACGGCATTTGCGGCCACTTCATGAACATTTGGTCAGGTAGCTACCGCCAGAGCGCAGGCTGAGCGAGAATCCCTGCGATTCGACAGCCAGGTGAGGAGAAAAAGGATGAAATCAATGGCATGGCTGGCGCTGCTGGCCGTTGTGAGCGGGGCCCAGGCCAGCGAGGAAGAAAGCACGCCTTGCGACAATGTGGAAACCGACCAGCAAACCTTCGCCTGCGCAGCATTCAACAAGCAGGTCGCCGAGCGTGAGCTGCAGTCGGCCTACGACGAACTCGCCGCACGCATGCGTGACCAGTTCGGCGACGAAGCCGGCCTGATGTCGCGAATAGAGGCAGCCGAGCAACTCTGGCGTCAACTGCGTGATGCAGACTGCAAGGTCGAAACCCACGCTGAACAGCCAGGCAGCAAGGCCTACCAGACTGCCTGGAACAGCTGCATTGCACAGCGCAGCGATGAGCGGGCGGAATACCTGCGCGGCCTGGGCCTGCAAGACGGTGACGAGCCAGCCCCCGAAGATTGATCAGCACCAGAGAAGGACCAACGCCCGAGGAACAACATGCCGCTGATGCTCCCTGCGTCGTTGCTCGATAGTGCCCTCAGACCACGTGCTCAGCATGTGTGTCTTGAAATTCAAAACTATCAAGGAATTACAAAGTGGCTGACATCAAAGTTGAAATGGAAAAAATCCGCAAAGAGGGGCAGGAGCGCGTTGCCGCTACCGGCCAGGCCATCTGCGTTTTCGCTGACAATGTGCCCGCCGACGTTGCCCAAGACATCCTGTCCGGCCTGGGCTTGATGACCGCACTGGCCAACAAGAAGTTCGACAAGGAAACCCAGCAGCGCGAGTGGTACAACTTCTACAACGATGGCCTGATTAAATTCGGCTGGACCATGACAGGTACTGCACATGCCGAAGATGCCATTGATGAGGACAACCTGACCCTGGCAGAGCTGATCACCAAGTCCGTCACCATCAGCGTTGCCGCGGACCCTCGCCGCGCCGCTTGCGCCAGGCGTGCTCTGCAGGTTGTCGTGCAGAAGCCGGAAGTCAAGGCACACCTGGAAAAGCACAGCCATAGCGAATCCGGCAAATCGAGCAACTTCGTGGTAGCCCAGTGCGAAATGACGCCACAAGGCCTGCCCGCCATGTACATGACCAGCTTCCAGGCCAGCTACGACTCGAAGATCGAGCGTGAGGGCGCCCTGACCCGCAAGGTCGACAGAACGTCTACCCGCGTCTACCGCGCTTCGCAACAAGGCACGTTCAGCGTTCGTCACTTCGACGCTGCGCGGGAACTTGTGAACGAGAAAGTCAAAAAAGACCTCGGCGAGTTTTTCACTAGCTGATGAGCGAGGCCGGGTACCAGAAGGTGCTGGTACCCGGTTCTGGTCATGTGCAGCCATCGAGGAACTATGCCACATGAGCGATACAAGCCTGGACACCCGAATATTCGAGGAGCGGCTAAGAATAAAGCCTGCCCCCTGGCTGACACTCGAGACATGGGAAGATTTGCAGCTCTGCCTGCGTCATTCACAAGCATTGGCCAATGAAAGCTACTCGATGGAGACCCAGCCTCGGCAATGGTTCGCGCACGCCCTCGCCACCTTGAAATCATTGAAATTCAGCCTGTGTGAACATACACACAAAACCATTGTGTATGAGCCGCACTTGCTTGCGCTCAGCGATGTATACAATGGCTTTCTACCGCCACTGCGCGTCAAAGGGCCTTGGTTCAAAAGCCTGGAAGAAAATATTCAAAACGCCCTGCAGTCGGCGGGTGCACGTAAATTCACCGTCATGAACGCTTCTTCACACCTAAGTATCGAAATGGACCATGAAGGTGACCAGGTTCCGGTGGCGATCCTGTTTTATACCTACTGCGTTACCGACCCGGTCGAGCCCACCCGAAAGTTGAACCTGACATTCGACCATCTGGGTGCACGCTTCAATGCAGAAGGTTTTGCCCCGCTTCGCAAGGACCTGCAAGCGAGCAACCGGGAAAAACTGAGGGCGATTCTCGAGCGCGAGCTTGAGTGAAGCTCATTTGGGGCCGCCCGGCCGACGTTCCTCCCGCGGGCACCGCCCAAACTTCAGCTTGTAGCGCCGCGTAAAATACGATGGAAGTTCAAACCCGCACGCAATGCTGACCTGGGTCACCGACATGTCGGTCTGGGCCAACAGCTGACGCGCCTTGTCCAGCCGTAACGCGAGATAGAAACTGCTGGGTGTGGTATCCAGGTGTATGCGAAACAACCGCTCCAGTTGACGCCTCGTGACCTTGATCGCGGCTGCCAGATCCAGCGTGGTCAGTGGTGGCTCGAAGTGTTTTTCCATTTCGCCAATGGCATGGATCAGCTTCTTGTTACTGATGCCGTAACGCGCGCCGATCTGCATGCGCTGGTGGTCCTGGCGCTGACGGATACGCCCCAGCACGAACTGCTCGGACACTTTCACCGCCAGTTCGCTGCCATGAGCCTGGGCAATCAAGTACAGCATCAGATCGATCGAGGCCGTTCCGCCTGCGCAGGTGATGCGGCTGCGGTCAATCTCGAACAGCTCCTGGGTGGCCTGAAGACCTGGATAGCGTTCCTTGAAGGCCTCCAGCGCCTCCCAATGCAACGTCGCCCGGTAACCCTCGAGCAGCCCCGCCTCGGCCAAAACCATCGCACCGGTGTCGATGCCCCCAAGCATGACAGCGTCATGGTTGAGCCGGCGCAGCGCATGCAACAGTTTGGGTGCGACATTGGCAAGTGGTTCGAAGCCCGCAACCACCAGCAGGATGTCGGGCGGCTCGCCCTCCCCCAGAGCGGCATCGGCATTGATGGACATGCCATTGCTCGCCAGCACCGCCTCACCGTTCAGGCTCAGCACCTGCCACCGGTACAACGGCCCGCCAAAACGGTTGGCTACCCGCAGTGGTTCCACCGCGGAAATGAACCCCATGGCGGAAAAACCGGGCACCAACAGAAAGGCAATCGTCTCCATCATCCCCCTCCACAGAAACTGGTCGCCCAGGTGCTAATTCCTGTCGCTAGCGTGCGCTTGGGCAAGATGGCGCCAGCGTAGCGTATTCACACGGCCCAGAGAGACCGAACCCTATAACAATATGCACTGCCGATGGAGAGCCACCATGCACAGCTTGATCCGCCGCAGCCTGTTGACCCTTGCCCTGAGCAGCATCGCCACTTCCCCACTGTTGGCCGCCGAACCCGCGGCCTGCAAGAACGTCCGCCTGGGCGTGGTCAACTGGACCGACGTCATTGCCACCAGCGCCATGGCTCAGGTGCTGCTCGATGGCCTGGGCTACCAGACCAAACAGACCAGCGCTTCGCAGCAGATCATTTTTGCCGGCATCCGCGACAAGCGCCTGGACATGTTCCTGGGTTACTGGAACCCGATCATGACCCAGACCATCACCCCGTTCGTCGACGCCGGGCAGGTCAAGGTGCTCGACAAGCCAAGCCTGGAAGACGCCCGCGCCACCCTCGCCGTGCCGAAATACCTGTATGACAAGGGCCTGAAAACCTTTGCCGATATCCACAAGTTCGAAAAGGAACTGGGCGGCAAGATCTATGGCATCGAGCCAGGCTCGGGGGCCAATACGCAGATCAAGGCCATGATCACCAAGAACCAGTTTGGCCTGGGCAAATTCCAGCTGGTCGAGTCCAGCGAAGCGGGCATGCTCGCCGCGGTCGACCGCGCCGTGCGGCGCAAGGAAGCCGTGGTGTTCTTCGGCTGGGCACCGCACCCGATGAACGTGAACATCGACATGGCCTACCTGGGTGACAGCCAGGACGCCCTCGGCCCCGACGAAGGCCGTGCCACGGTGTGGACGGTGACCGCGCCGGACTACGCCGAACGCTGCCCCAACGCCAACCGCCTGCTGGCCAACCTGAAATTCAGCGCCGAGGACGAGAGCCGCATGATGCAGCCACTGCTCGACCACAAGGACGCACTGGAATCGGCCCGCCAGTGGCTCAAGGACCACCCCGAGGACAAAGCCCGCTGGCTTGAGGGTGTGACCACCTTTGACGGCAAGCCGGCTGCGGACAACCTCAAGCTCACCGCCAACTGATCCGGCCTCTTCGCCTGTAGGAGCGGCCTTGTGTCGCGAAAGGGCTGCGCCAGCAGCCCCAGGATTTGTGCGCGCTGCTGAAATCTGGGGCCGCTTCGCGGCCCTTTCGCGACACAAGGCCGCTCCTACAAGCGAAAGGGCCAGCACAAACAACACAAGGAACAAAGCCATGAACCACGACGTCATCATCACCTGCGCCCTTACCGGTGCCGGTGATACCGCCTCGAAAAGCCACCTTGTCCCCGTCACCCCCCGGCAAATCGCCGACGCTGCCGTAGAGGCTGCCAAGGCGGGCGCCACCGTGGTCCACTGCCACGTGCGCGACCCGCAAACCGGCCGCTTCAGCCGTGACGTGGCGCTGTACCGCGAAGTCATGGAGCGCATTCGTGAAGCCGACGTGGACATCATCGTCAACCTTACCGCCGGCATGGGGGGTGACCTGGAAATCGGCCCGGGTGAAACGCCACTGGAGTTCGGCGCCGGCACCGACCTGATCGGCCCGCTGGAGCGCCTGGCCCACGTCGAAGCCCTGCTGCCGGAAATCTGCACCCTCGACTGCGGCACCCTCAACTTTGGCGACGGCAACTCGATCTACGTGTCCACCCCTGCGCAACTGCGCGCCGGGGCCAAGCGCATCACCGAACTGGGCGTGAAGGCGGAACTGGAAATCTTCGACACCGGCCACCTGTGGTTCGCCAAGCAAATGATGAAGGAGGGCCTGCTGGACGACCCTCTGTTCCAGCTATGCCTGGGCATCCCGTGGGGCGCGCCGGCCGACACCACCACCATGAAAGCCATGGTCGACAACCTGCCGGCCAATGTTACCTGGGCGGGTTTCGGCATCGGCCGCATGCAGATGCCGATGGCAGCGCAGGCCGTATTGCTGGGCGGCAACGTGCGGGTGGGGCTGGAAGACAACCTGTACCTGGACCGAGGCGTGCTGGCCAGCAATGGCCAGCTGGTCGAACGGGCGGTGGAGATCATCTCGCGCCTTGGCGCCCGTGTACTGACCCCGGCCGAGGGCCGGGAAAAAATGAACCTCAAGCGCCGCTGACCCCGCCCGCTCCCCCAAGGACTGGCGCCAATCCAGAGCATTCTTTTAGCCTGAGGACTCGATATGCCCTTCATCACCGAGATCAAGACCTTCGCCGCGCTGGGTAGCGGCGTGATCGGCAGCGGCTGGGTTGCCCGCGCCCTGGCCCACGGCCTGGACGTGATCGCCTGGGACCCTGCACCTGGCGCGGAGCCGGCGCTGCGCAAGCGTATTGCCAATGCCTGGCCAGCGCTTGAGAAGCAGGGGCTGGCGCCCGGCGCGTCACAAGCCCGCCTGAAGTTCGTCGCCACCATCGAGGAATGCGTACGCGGTGCCGATTTCATTCAGGAAAGCGCGCCAGAGCGGCTGGACCTGAAGCTCGACCTGCACGCAAAAATAAGCGCCGCGGCCAAGCCCGAGGCCATCATCGGTTCCAGCACTTCCGGCCTGCTGCCCAGCGAGTTCTACGAGTCTGCCACGCACCCCGAGCGCTGCGTGGTGGGCCACCCGTTCAACCCGGTGTACCTGCTGCCGCTGGTGGAAATCGTCGGTGGCAAACGTACCGCGCCCGAAGCCATCGAGGCGGCGAAGGTCATCTATACCGCCCTGGGCATGCGCCCGCTGCACGTGCGCAAGGAAGTGCCTGGTTTCATTGCCGACCGCCTGCTCGAAGCACTCTGGCGCGAGGCCCTGCACCTGGTGAACGACGGCGTGGCGACCACCGGTGAAATCGACGACGCAATCCGCTTCGGCGCCGGCCTGCGCTGGTCGTTCATGGGCACCTTCCTCACCTACACCCTGGCCGGTGGCGATGCAGGCATGCGCCACTTCATGTCGCAGTTCGGCCCGGCGCTGAAACTGCCGTGGACCTACCTGCCCGCACCGGAACTGACCGACAAACTGATCGACGATGTGGTGGACGGCACCTCGGCGCAACTGGGTGAACGCAGCATTGCCGCACTGGAACGCTATCGTGATGACACCCTGCTTGCAGTGCTTGAAGCCGTAAAGAGCAGCAAGCAAACGCACGGCATGTCGTTCGGCGAATGAGGAGCCCCCAATGCCCGCACTGATCACCTATCGCACCCCAGTCCAGGAGGACTGGGTGGACTACAACGGGCACCTGCGCGATGCCTTTTACCTGCTGATTTTCAGCTATGCCACCGATGCGCTGATGGAGCGCATCGGCCTGGATGCCGACAGCCGGGGGCAGAGTGGGCATTCGCTGTTCACCCTGGAGGCGCACATCAACTACCTGCATGAGGTGAAGCTTGGCACCGAGGTGTGGGTGCAGACGCAGATCGTCGGTTTTGATCAAAAGCGCCTACACATCTACCACAGCCTGCATAGGAAGGGATTCGACGGAGTATTGGCGGCTAGCGAGCAGATGCTGCTGCACGTCGACCTGGCAGGGCCTAAAGCCGCACCGTTCAGCCCAATAAGCATTCAGATACTCCAAGAGCTGCTCCATGACCAACACGACCAGGCGGCAGCTTCCTTCGTAGGCCGCCAAATCACGTTATCTTGAACGGCAGCAGCTACCAAACCAGCGCAGACGGGTTACTATTTGATTTCGTCTGCACTGGTACGACCTCCAAGCAGCGGGTACCCAACCTGGGCTATTGCATGCCGAAGGAGACGCGGTGCACTAAGCCGTTCATGTAACCACCTCCTGCACGAGTGCGAACAAGCCCTGGCGGCAAGCCACTGCCCTCGTCCCAATTTCTGATCTGGAAGTTGCCCTTATAGCTACCTGTGAAGCAAAGACTTCGACGGTCGTCGGCGTTAAGGAAACAAAGCTTGGTATTAGCCCCGGGGAAAGCATACACCTTCGCGGAGCGTGATTTTCCGCCGGCTACTACGTCGCATCCTGGAAAATCTGAAATATTGGCCACCTTGCCTTGGTACAGGCGAAACGTACAGGTATCACCTTGATAGTCTGCGAGAGAATAAAGTTTAATAGTTACGGAAGTGTCCAGAGTGTACACGATGTTTCGAACTTTTCCGATCAACGGTTCATGACCAGGAAGGCTTTCTCGCCCCAGCCCATCAGGCAATGTGCCTGATGCATCAAGGTCCGCCACCTGAAAGTTGCCCGTGTAAGACCCGCGGTAACAGGCATAGTCAAAATCGGTGGCGTAGAAACACAACCTCATTCCAGCTTTGAAATTCTGAACTTTAACCGAATGTACTTCATTGCAGTTGGGGCGTATGTCATTGGGGAGAAACTCTAGGCTGCAATGGCGCCCAGAAAAATTCTTTTCGGGGTAGAATTCCAACTCCATAGGTGGCGCAAGCGGCACGGGATAGAAATTCTCTACCGTTTCCCTGCGTTCGTTAAAGAGGCGCGCGACATCATGATGTGCCTCAGTCCCAAGAGGAATGCCCTGATACGTCAGCCGAGGGTTTGAGTGGTACGCAACGCCCGGGCACGTTGGCGAGCAGCCGTACGACATCTGCGTGCGGAACCTGGGCGATCCTGTATATCGATAGCCATACATATAGGGCGGATCGCCCTCCTCCTTACCTTCCTTCCAGTTATGGCTGGCGCCCAAGTTATGACCGAGTTCGTGAGCAAGCGCGTCGGTACAACTAATGACCGAGTGAGCCCGGGCTTTACTCGACGCAAGCCAGGCCTGACCGCATAGCGCAGTCGCTGTAGAATACATCGACACCATATCCGCTCCCAACGCCTCTCTCCTGCGCAAGACATTCCCCGCGAACGGTTGGGCTAGACGGATATCATTCAGTTGCTGTTTGTAATCTCTTCCGGTTTCGTCGTAAGGCTCATCAAAAAAGCCGGCCAGTTCATATGTGATCTGCACGTCACTGTTTTTCATGTACTGGTTAGCAGTGAAAAGCGCCAGGGCGAGTTCAAGCCGATAGTAGGGGCTTTTGGCCCTTCGTTGATCAGTGGCCAGAAACATCACGCGTATTGTGCTGTGCGCGGACTGCGGAACTTTCCCTTGGGTTTCATCGAGCGCCTGCCCTGCTGGGTCGACGAGGGGTTCGCCTTCCGCAGGAAGCTTGGATTCATCAACCTTGATCAGCACATACTGACCCGAGCCGATTGAATCCAGCCGATAACGCTGCCCTTCGACAATTACGCGGCCCGCCAACTTGTCACCCTCACGCACCAAAGAGAGGTAGTAAAGCGGATCGTTTTCGATCTCCGAAGCAGATGCCGCATGGGCCGCTTTCCATGCCGACGGCTTGTAGCCCACCCAACCGTCAATACCCGGTGTGATGGTGGTGAAATCGCGTAAATGAAACTGCGCGGTTTTACCGTCCGGTAAGCTCACCGCCAAATCCTGCGTTTGCTGGCTGATAAGTGCCGGGTTGATCTTCACCAGCGTAAACTCTGCGTTCGCAGGGTCGGCCAGCAATGTGGCCAGGTTGCCGCTAGCCGTGTCTAGCAGGCCCTTGCGCGTAGGGGTGGGTTCTAGGGTGAACAGTTGGGCTGGGGTACTTGTGGCTGCAGTGACGGTGGGACCAGAGGACGAACAGCCCCCAAAAAACATCACTGTTGAAGCCAGCAGAATCCTGTTCCAGATTGCCGTTTTCACATTGCCGCTCCTGAGGACATTCATCACCCTCAGCAGATCATTACCCCAGCTTTACTGTCACCTGACAGAAATGCCAGGTGGATGGATGTGCAGGAACACGCAGTTGGTTTAAAACAAAAAAATAACCCCGGAAAGCCGTGAGCATCCGGGGCCAAGAGCGAGCAACATCCACTGTGCATGATTGAGGGTGACCAAACCCTCGTGGACCGTGAATGGATGCAGTCTGCTGGCTTCCCGGCACCTGCAATTAGCCGGGAGCGACCTGTTCTTAGCCAAACCAGCCATTGCGACATTCTGCCCTTGCGGGCGTGTCGCTGCAGACACAGAATCGGTCGTAAATCACAGCAGCACTCTCTTAGCGATAAAAGGGACAACAGCCATGATGCATGCGGATTTGATAGACCAGGACGACCTGGCAGACCACCTGCGCGCACGCGGGTTCGACATTCCCGCCGGGGCCAGTGCCGAGCAGGCCTGCGAAGCGGTGGTGCGCGGGCTGACCGAGCCCAATGCGCGGGCGCTCAAGGGCATGGTCGAACAGATGTACACCGGTAGCGCGACGATCTTGCCGGCGGTTCGCCAGGCCATCGACAAGCAGCTGTTGCCGGCGCTGGCCCAGTTCAGCCGCCGCGCCTGATTTCGCCAGTTCCGGCCCTTTCGCGGGGCAAGCCCGCTCCTACAGGGAAATCACCATCCGTGGACGGGTGGATAACCTGTAAGAGCGGGCTTGCCCCGCGAAGAGGCCAGTACAGGCTTACGCAGGTTCGGCCAGTTTCTCCAGCTCAACGGTCCGGTCGAACAACCGTGCCAACCCCTGCTGATGAGTCACCCCCACCACCGTACACCCCGGCAATTCCCGCCTGAGCATCTCCAGCAACGACCGCGCACTCTCGATATCCAGCTGGCTGGTCGCCTCATCCAGGTACAAGGTATCCGGCCGATACACCAGCGCCCGCGCCAGGCTAAGCCGCTGCTGTTCGCCCCCTGAAAACACCCGCTCCCACTCCTGCTCGTCATCCAAGCGGCCACTGAGCCCGACTTTGGACAATGCCTCCAGCAGCAATCGGTCATCCCCAACCACTAACTGTGGATAAGCCAACAACCCACGCAAACTCATGCGCGGCAGGTAAGGCTTCTGCGGCAACAGCAAGCTGCGCCCCGGCGGCAACTGCCACTCGCCTAGGCAGTAAGGCCACAGCCCCTGCAAGGTCCGCAGCAAGGTCGACTTGCCCAGCCCGCTGCGTCCACCCAGGCGCACCCATTCGCCCTGCCCGACGCGCAGGTCGAGTGTTTCCAGCAGCACACCACCATCAGGCTTGCACAGCGTCAGCCCCTGGGTGCACAGGCAGTGCCCCTGTGGCGCCGCAAGCACTTGCTGGCGGCTCGCGGCAATCGCCTGCTCGAACTGCTCCAGCCGCTGCAATGCCGCACTCCAGCGCACCAGCTTGTGATAGAGCTTGATGAACCAGCTGAGCGAGCCGTGCACAGCGTTGAAGGCACTGCGGATCTGCATCAGCCCACCCAGGGTGATGGTCTTGGCCATGAACGCTGGCAACGCGGCGAACACCGGGATGATCAGGCTCAGACGCTCGTAGGAGACGGTGAACAGGCTGAGGTTGCGCTCGCGCCCCATCAGCTGCCGCCAGTTGTCGGCGATGGCGCGAAAGCGCGTGGCCAGGTGCTCGCGCTCGACGGCCTCGCCCCGGTACAGCGCGATCTGCTCGGCATGGTCGCGCTTGCGCAGCAGGCTTGCGCGAAAATCGGCCTCGCGATGCTCACGCTCGTAGTTCAGTGCATGCAGCGGCCTGCCGATCAGGTGCGTCAGCAGGCTGCCGGCCAAGGTGTAGGCCAGAACGATCCACACCAGATAGCCATGCACCGTGAAGGTCTCGCCGAACAGGCTGAAAGTCTGCACACCCGACAGGTTCCACAGGATCAGCATGAACGCGCCAACCTGCGCCAGGTTGATCACCAGGGAGGCCACCAGCTCGATGCTCAGGCCGACCATCAGATCGATGTCCTGGGCGATGCGCTGGTCGGGGTTGTCCGGCTCGCCGGTCAGCCCCAGACGGTAGAACGCCTGGTCGGCGAGCCAGGTGTCGGTCAGGCGCCCGGTCATCGCCTGGCGCCAGCGCAACTCCAGGCCTTTGCGGATGTAGTCCATGGCCACGATGATCAGCACATAGCTGCCCAGGTACAGCGCGTATTCGCCGACCAGGCCATACAGCCCCGCCGTGTCGAACGCGGCCAGGGTGTCATAGAAGGTCTTGCTCCAGCTGTTGATCAGCACATTGATCTGCACCACCAGCAGCCCCAGGCCGATCACCGCTGCCAGCATCAGCCTGGCTGGCCATTGCCGGCGGCTGGCCCAGAACGGGCGGCTCAGGCGATAGAACGTACGCAGGGTTTTCACATCGCCTGCTCCAACGCCGCAGGCGATGGCAGCACGCGCAGTTGCACCTGATTAGCACGAGGGAACAGCTGTTTCGCTTGCTGTTGCAGCGCTGGCAGGCTCAAAGCTTCAGGCAGTTGCGTCTGAGTCTGCAAGTAGCGCGGGTCATGCCAGCGGCGGTCACTCAGGATCAGGCGCTTGAACTGGGTTTGCGGGTCTTCGCGGCGTTTGCTCTCCTGGCGCTGGAACTCGGCGCGCTCACTACGCAGCCATTGGGCATCCGGATGCAGCTCGGCCAACGTCTGCTGGGCCATGGCCCACAGCTCGTCGACCCGCGCCGGGTCGCAGGTGAAGCTCAGGCTGCTCTCGATGCGCTGGGTGTCGGCATTCAGTTCGCTTTCGAACCGCAAGCGATACACGCCGGCAGCCTCACCCCGCAGCTGGGCTTTCAGCCGCTGGTTGGCCAGATCGCGCAGCACCGCTACCCGTGCCGCCGCTTCCGGGCTCCAGGCCTGGGGCTGATAGCTGCTGGCTTGCAGAACGGCACGCGGTTCCAGCGCGATCGCCAGGTCATCACGACGCTGGCCGGGCTGTTGCAAAGCCTGCTGGCTACCCAACGGCGCTGTACGCGGGATGGTCGCGAGCAGTTCACCGACCATTTTCTCCAGCGATTCCGGCGCCGTGTCCGCCATCAGGTAATAGGTCACCGGCGCACCCGCCAGGCGCTTCCAATCGGCACTCAGCTGTTCGGCGCTCAGTTGTTCAAGGGCGTCGATATCCGGTGACCGCCAATGGTCGAGGCCGTACTTGAGCACACGCTGCCGGCTTTCCTGCAGCCCGCGTACGTCATCCGGGCGGCTGCGCAGGCGTTGCAGCAAGGCATCGCGCGTGGTGCTGAACACTTCCGGGTCGATGCTGGCCAGTTGGCTTACCCGATAGCTCTGCATCAGCGCCAGCAGTTGCTCCGGTGCTGCGCCAAGGTTGAGTTGCAGGCGCTGGGGCTGCTGGTCGAAGCCAAGCGTGGCGTGCTGTTCCTGGCGCCAGGTTGCCAGAGCCTGCTGATCCATCCCGGGCAGGCCGCTGTGCATGGCCAGTTGCGCGGCCATCTGCAAGCGCCACGCCGGGGTACCGGCAAGGTGATAGCCAGCGGACGAATCGACCTGCAGTAACCACTTGCCTTCCGGGCCATTACGCTTGAGCCAGACCAGGCGATCACCGTTGCTCAGTTGCCAGTACTCGACCTGCTGTTCAGGGAAAACCTTGCGCTCAACGATGCTGCCAGTACCCACCGCTGGGGGCATGACCAGCCTGGGCGGCGCAAGCGCAACCTTTGCTTGCCGGGCTGGCGCGCTGAGTGCGCGAGCGGCCAGTTCGGCCTGCTGCTGCTCAACCTCGGCGACACTCGGCAACACCACGTCGGCACTGCCTGCGGCGCTGAACTGCAGCACCCGGTCCGGACTGGCGAGCCAACGCCGCAGGCGCGCATCGAGATCAGCGCGCTCGATGCTACCCAGCACCTCAAGATAGCGCTCGGCGACAGCCTGGCGTTCGCTGAGCGCATTGCCCTGCACGGCAGCATTGTTAAGCTGCTCGACCCATTGTTCGAAGGTACGCAGCCCGTGGTTGGCCAGCGTCTTGTCGCCCAGCTTGCGAATGTGTTCGCGCTCGCGCTGCAGATCTGCCTGGGTGAAGCCGTGCTGGCGCAACCGCTCGATCTCGGTCAGCAATTGCTGCAATGCCTGGGCGTGAGCCTGGCCTTGGACACTGGCGGCGACGCCCAGCACACTGGAATGCTCGCCGATCAGGGTCTTCTGCACGATCAGGCTGCCCACACCAGGCTCGCGCGGCTGGCGGCGCAGGCTGTCGAGCATGGCGGCCAGGGTCATGCGGTCGATCAGCCGTTCGCGCAAGGCGGCACGCGTTGTGCCGCGGCTGTCGGGTTCGTGGGCGCGGAACAGCATCGCCACCTGGTTGCTGCCCGACTGCGGGTCCTGCAGGCGGAATACCTTGAGCTTGTCGTCCAGCGGCAACTCACGCTGCTCACGGCTCGGCACTGCACCAGCCTTGGCCGACCCGAAGGCCCGTTCGATCTGCGCCAGCATCACCTGCGGATCGAAGTCGCCCACGGCTGACAGCACCATGTTGTTCGGCAGGTACCAACGCGCCTGATAGGCCTTGAGGCTGTCCAGGCTGGCCGAGCGGATTGCCGCTTCGTTGCCGATGGTGCGGTGCCCGGGATAGCGCGAGCCGACCCGCTGCGAAGCGGTGCGTTGCTCATTCATGCGTTGTGCCACGCCCAGCCCGCCACGCCATTCCTCGATCACGATCGGGCGCTCGCGCTCCAGGTCCTGGGCGTTGTAGTCACCGGCGAAGGCCAGATCGGCCAGCGCCTGCAATGCCTGCGGGGCCTGGCGAACGCCAGCGGGCGGGCCGATCAGGTATTGGGTGCGCTCGTAGTTGGTCACCGCATTGAAGTGGCGGCCCTGCACCCAACCCAGGCCGGTCATGCGCTGGCGCAGGTTCTGGCTGCCGCCGGCGCGGCTGTGGAAGGTCAGGTGCTCGACCATGTGCGCCACGCCGACCTGGTCGTCGGCTTCGTCCACCGAGCCGGCCTTGACCGTCAGGCGCAGGTCCAGGCGGCCGGTTTGCGAAGGTTCGCGCACCAGGCGATAGGCCAGGCCGTTGGCCAGTTGGCCATGCACCACCTGGGCATCCCAGGGCAGAGGCGCGTCGGGTTCGTTCACTGTGGCGCAGGCGCCGAGCAGCAGGGGGCCGAGCAGGCCCGCGATGAGCTTGTTCATCAGGTTATCCACGGTGTTGTTATGGGGTCAGAAGCGGTAGCCGACTTCCAGCCAGTACTGGCGGCCGACTTCGTAGCTCACCAGGCTCACCGACTCACGGCTGGTGATCTTGTTGACCTTGTCGGTGACGTTGGTGATATCGACGTTGACGAAGAACGCCTGGTCCTTGCCGGTGGGGATGTCCCAGGCCAGTTTCATGTCCCAGGTCGGGGCCGCCGGCGTGGCCACGGTCTCGTAGCGGCTGAGCACCTCGCCGTCGACCTCGATGTCCTCATCCAGGTTGACGACCTGGTCGTACGCACCGCGATAGCGCAGGAAGTTGCTGATCGACAGGTTCCACTGGGGGATGTCGGTGATGGTAGTCAGCCGCGCGGTCCAAGGCCGGTTGTAATCGCTGCCCGGCAGTTCGTTGTAGGGGATGCGCTTGCCGTCGAGCACCACATCGTTGCCGGCCAGCTCGTCACCGTCCAGGCCGGCCTCGTAGGTCGAGCCGTAGCCACTTTTCGTCCGCGACCAGTCCAGGGCCAGCTGCACACTGGTGCTGGTGCCCCTGAAACGCAGCGGCTGCATCGGCGTGACGGTCAGGCTGAGGTTCTCGGTTTCGCTGGTGCCGGCGTTGAGGTAGGCGTAGTAGTCCTTGCTGTAGCCCTCCGGAATATCCTTGGCATCCAGGTTGTAATAGGGCCGAGTGCGGTAGATCTGGCCCTTGCCCTTGCGGTTGACGTACTTGAGCTGAAACTCGGTGTCGAACCAGCGCTGGTTGAGCCCCAGCATCAATTCATCGTCATAGGGGATGTCCATGCTGGAGAACTTGCTCATGTTCTTGTTCTGGCTGGACAGGACCCAATCGCTGGTCTGCGTGGCGCGGGTATAGCGCGAGGTGAACTGCTGGCGGCCATCGGCCAGGCGATACTTGAACAGGTTGCGGCCGTAATAGCGGTTGGCACCGAACACCAGTACCGTGCTGCGGTCGCCGAAGAAGTCGTAGTCGCCGGCAAAGCGTGGCGCCAGGCTTTTCTTCTCCATGTAGTCGTCGCCCTCAAAGCGCAAACCGGGGCGCAGGGTGAGGTTGCCGTAGCCGATCTCGTCCTGCGCGAACAGCGCGTACTTCTTCTGCGTCATTTCGATCTCGCCGGCGCCGTAGACCATCATCGCCGAGCCCCACTGGCGGTTGTTGCCGTTGAGCAACTGGCCGTTCGAGCACCAGCGGTCGCCGCCGTTGCACACGCCGTTGTCGCGCTTCAAGGTGGTGATCGACAGGGCGTCGTCCTCACGTTCCCAGCTCGCCCGCTGATAACCCAGCTCCAGGCCAGTGGTCAGGCTGTGCGCGGCCGCGCCGAGGCTGAAGGTCTGCCAGTCGGCCTTGAGCTTGTAGTCGAGGCTGCGCTGGGTCTGGTACAGGCTGCCGAACCCACCCTCGGCGCTGCGCGCGTTGCTGTCGTCAGGGTTGCCCCAGTCCTTGGTGTCGGACCAGTACCACTTGATCTCTTCATTGCGATCGGAGTCGCGCGAGGCATACAGGTTGCTGACCGCCAGTTGCTGCGTCCAGCGCGCGTTGTCGCCCTCAAAGATGGCCTTGAACGAGCCCTGCCAGCCACCATTGATGTTGGTGTAGCCCGAGTCGCGGTAGTCCTCGCGGTAGTAGGTGTTCTCCTGCGGGGCGTAGACGATCGAGGTGTCCAGGGTCAGGCGGTCGCTGACGTTCCAGTACGTTTTGAGCAGGAAGTTGTCCAGCGCCCGGGTCTGCTCCTGTTCGTTGTCGTTGTCAGGGCTGTTGTAGCCGTTGGCATAGGTGCGCAGCGGCAGGTACGAGCGCTTCTGCGAGAAGTTGAACAAGGCGCCGAAATCGTCGGTGAAGTGCCCTTCGAGCGTGCCGCGCAGGGTGGTCTTGGTGAACTCGGGCTGGTTCTTCTCGTTCGACGAGGTGTCGAAGGTTTCCTTGTTTTCCCGGGTGATGTGGTAGCTCGTCCACTCCGAGCGGGTCATGGCGTAGGACAACTTGCCATGCAGGTCGTGGCTGGGGCGACGGGTGATGGCATCGACCACGCCGCCATTGAAGCCACCGTACTCGACCGGCACGTTGCTGTCGTAGACCTTGATCTCCTCGAGCAGGTCGGCGTCCAGGGCGATGCCGTGCGAACGGCTGGGCGCCGAGTCGAACTGGCGGGTTTCGTTGTAGCCGTGGGCACCGGGGTCGAGGTCGTTGTTGATCGAGATGCCGTCGATCATGAAGTTGTTCTGGTAGAACTTGGCGCCGTTGATGCTGATGTCGGCAGGGTCGATTTCGCCTGGCGTGTTGGAGCTCTTCTGCGCAGTGCTGAACTGCACGTTGGGGTGCATCTGCAGCAGGGTGGTGATGTCGCCGTTGGCACCAGGGAAGGCCTGGATCGCCTTGCGGTCGATGACCTTGGCGCCCATGTAGCTGTTCTCTTCGGTGTCGCCGAGGATCACCGTGTTGTGCAGTTCGACGGCACCGTTGTCGGCCTGCAGCAGGCGAAACATCAGGGTGCCGTATTCGTAGTCCCAGGTGATGCCGGTGCCCAGCAACAGCTGCGCCAGCGCAGCCTCGCTGCTCAGATGGCCACTGACGGCGGTGGAGTGCTGGCCTTCGAGCAGGTCCGGGTCGACCGACACCTGCAGGCCGCTTTGCTGGCCGAAGGTGATCAGGGCGATGGCCAGTTTCTGGGCCGGAATGTCGAACGCGTGGACCTGGGCCAGTTCCGAACCTGGCTGGGTCGCTTCTTCGGCAGACGCAGGCAGCATCGCCAGCACACTGCACATGCCGAGCACCCCGGCCCCCGCCACAGATTTCAGGCGCAACGACCAACCCCGCGCACCGCGCGGCTTCCGGCTTGTTGTTTGAGTCATCCCACATCCCCGCCCCGGACAGTCGCCGGGCAGCAAAATTGAATACGAATCGATATCAGTTGTTGCGCGCGAGGGAGAAGACGGGGCAGTGCGGGGAATTTTCAGGAAATTGTGAAATTATTTTTTTGGGGATCGTGGTGGGTTTTAGAAGGGCCCGTCTTGAGTGCTCTGGCGCCTGTGAGATCGAGCGCCGCCCGCGCGGCGCTCGATCTCACAGGCGCTGAAAATCTCACGGTGAACACACGGAGGCCCCCGCTGATCTCAAGGCTTACCGAGCACCAACAGCCAGGGCCCATAACTGCGCACTTCTCAACCATGCGGCCGGATCACCGCGCGCAAGGCCGTCTCAGGCTTGCGCAGGTCATAAACCCCAGTGACACGCTTGTTGCCAACGCTTCATCGCGCAGCACCACCTGTCCCGGCAGGTATTGCGCCAGCACCTGCACCACCTCAGCCACACGCTGGTCATCGGCGATCAACTGCGAAGCCTGTCAGCGAGATCGGCCATCGATAAACGTAACGTTTATAGCCGAGCCCTTCAAAAGCCGCCAAAATCCAGCTAGAAACTATAATCCCGTCAACTCATGCAGATGTAAAGCAAGGCAACAAAATGCCAGCCAACCCAAAACGTGTGGAAGGCCCCAACTAGCTGAACTGGATGTAACAAGGAAGATCGAGTAAATGGACTTTTTAAACAGGATCCCAACATGGGACGAAATAGAGCGAAATCTTGAAACCAAATTTGGCGAGTTAAACCAAGGCATTCAAACGTCTTGGTATGATACTACCCACAGCTGGGATGGATTTACACGACGTTTAAACCATCAATTTGATCGAGCTTATGGGAGCATAGGAGGAGATCGAATTGATGCCGTCCGCGAGGCACTTTACCGCGCAGAGCCTATTTTTTTAGAGCGAGTCAGGCAACATTGGTCAGCGATTAACATAAACCAGATAATCGACATACTTCGCACGCTTGCAAAAGAAGTATCCATGATTCTTGGAGGCAGCATAGCCATTGGTTCCATTGTAGGCGGGGCTGCTGGCTCACTGGCGTTTGGTGCAGGAGCAGCTCCCGGTGCGATTGCCGGAGGCGCTATTGGACTGGAAGTTGGCAATCTCGTACTTGTCGGCTTAGGCTTATCAGCAATCACTGAGTACTTCCTTCTTGGAGCACCTCAATGCCTAGCCACACTTCAAGATGGTATTATTACTGCCTGGCAGTCCGAGGATGGATTACCGAGTGGGCTTGATCCAACCGGAGGATCTGCAGCTCGACGAGAGGAGATGATAAGCCGAGCCGCCAACCAACTGGCCAGAGGACAGGAGCAACTGATCCAATTGCTACTCTCTGCAATAGTCGCTTACCTATTGCGCGGTCCGATCAACTCCGGCATTTCCAACAGCATGGAAAGCATTGCTTCCAGAAGTCTGAATTTCCAGGCTGAACTGACAAACAGCGCACTAGCCTCTTGGCTAGGCAAGAACCAGATCGCAATATTGTCGCACCCGGAACTGCAGCCACCATCAGGACAAGCCTTAACAAAAATCAGGACATCAACCGAATTTGAGGCCCCAAAATGGGAGAACGTTCGATTTAGAGCCGATGGTGATTTCGGGAACCTACCTGCACTGAGACAGCTGTATGTCCGAGAAGTTTTCGATCTGCAGCAACGTGTAGCCGCAATGAGAGGCTCGACAGAGAGCCTTGAGGCGATTGCAAAATTCGCCTATTCCTCCCGCACAAAAATCAAGTTAAAGTACAGAGAGTTTACACCTCCAGACCTTTTGAAAACAATTGACGAGCGCAACATAGGAAAATACGGCGATAAACTCGGACCAACATTTGAATGGCTTGTTGAAAAAGGCAAGTCTTTTGAGCAAATCATCGAGAGCGCAACTCGCTCCGGCGGTGGAGACTTATTTTAATGAACAGCCTAAGACTGGACGCTTTAAACATAGAAACCATGCACTCTGGGCGAGCCTGCCTCAATTTAACTTCACACATAAATTGGGATGACTTCCCGGAATATGCAAAAGCAGTACTTAATCTACTTGATGGCAACATCGATAAAAAAACTGACGCTATCGACATAAGAGTATGGGAGGTGACTATTGACAAAGAGAGATTTTATCTGACCTACGATGACTTCCCGGTGATGGTTTCCATCGAGTCCTTGAGCTCAAGAGGGGACGTATTACTATCCGACTTCAAGATCAAACTAGAAAGTTAGGCTACCTAGCAGTGCGATGTACTATGTAATTCTCTAGAGAGCCCTCTCTGCGCCGAGGCTCTCTCCCCCTCTCTTAGCTAGCGGCGCCCTATATCATCAAGGCTTCGCTGATACCAACAGCCAAGGCCCATAACTGCGCACTACACCCCCATGGGGCCGAATCACCGCTCGCAGGGCCGCCTCAGGTTTGCGCAGGTCATACACGCCAGTGACACGCTTGTTGCCCAACGCCTCATCGCGCAGCACCACCTGTCCCGGCAGGTACCGCGCCAGCTCCTGCACCAGCTCTGCTACGCGCTGGTCATCGGCAATCAACTGCCCCTGACGCCAAGCCGCTGCCTGCGAAGGCACGAAGGTTTTTACCTGTACGATGCCCTCGACATAACGCAAGCGCTCTCCGGCCGTGAGGGCATCCGAGAGCACATGCCCATCAGCAGCATCTTCTACCCGCACCGAGCCATGCTGCACATCCACCCCCGCCCTGCCCGGCCGCAGCGCTACGTTGAAGGCGGTGCCGGTCACCGTCACCTTGATCGCATCGGCGCGCACATGGAACGGCTTGGCCTTGTCGGGCTTGACCTCGAAGAACGCTTGGCCCGTGAGCAGCTTCACGTCGCGATGACCGCCGGAATAGTCCACGGCAATGGCTGTGTCGCTGTCCATCTGCACCACGCTGCCGTCGGCCAGGGTGATATCGCGGGTTTCGCCCTGGGCGGTGCGGTAGTCGGCTTGCAGACGCAGGCTCAAGGAGGGCGCGACGGCGATCAGCAGGCAGGCCGCAACAGCAGCGCCCAGCCACCAGCGACGCCGCCGCGCAGGTAGTTGCACCACCGGCGCCTTGGGCCATTGCTCGGTGGTGGTCGGCGCCAGCTGCCCAGTGAGCTGCCAGACCCGCTCGGCCTTGCGATAGGCCTCGGCGTTGGCCGCGTCGCTCGCGCACCACTGCTCGAACTCACCGCGCAGCAGCGGATCGTGCGGGGCCTGCTGCAAGCGCAGCAACCAGTCCAGGGCCTGCTCGCGGCGACGGGTGATGAGGTCTGCTGACGTCATGTCGGGCAAGGCTCCTGGGGGCTCGAAGGTGCGAAGGCCGCGAAGGGTCGCACAGAGTCGCCCCGTTCAGCAAAAGACGCGGCAGCCTGGTGTTTTTTCACAGGTCATCCTCCAGCCGCGCCATGCAGTGGCTGAGGGCGTCGCGCACCAGCTGGTGCACCAGGCTGACCGAGACGTTCAGGTGGCTGGCCACCTCTTGCAGGGTATGACCGCCCAGGCGGTGCATCTCGAAGGCCACGCGGGTGCGCAGGGGCAGTTCTTCAAGCGCGCGGCTGATGGCGCTGAGTTCGTTCTGCTGGGTGACCGCCTGTTCGGGCGATGCACTGCTGGACGGCAACTCGGCGAGGATCTCGTCGCCGCCAGGCTGGGCCTTTTCGGTGGCACTGCGGCGGGTCTGGTCGAGGGCCAGGTTGCGCACGATGCGGTACAGGTAGCTGGCCGGGTGGCGGATGTCGGCGTCGTCCTGCTGCCGGCTGAAGCGCAGCCAGGCTTCCTGCACCACATCCTCGGCACGCGCGCGGCAGCCGACGATCGGCGCGGCATAGTCGAGCAATGCCGCCCGATGGGCCAGGTAGAGCTGGAGTTTGTCGTCCGCCACGGGGTGGTATGCCAGAGTGTTTCGGGGGCGGCGATGTTACCCGTAGTCGAGAATCATTATCAACCAATGTATTTATATTGCCAGTGCGGGCCTCTTCGCGGGCGCGCCCGCTCCCACAGGGACCGCACAAGTCTCGAGGATTGCACCTTACCTGTGGGGCGTGCCCGCGAAGCAGGCGACTCGGTATCAGAGCCTTACGCTGGCAAAAGTCGACTCGTTGCGCGCCTGGCTCAGGGCAGCCATCGGCCCGCTGTGCGGCGACAAGGTCATGGCCTGCGGAATCGGCATCATTGCCACCTGCTGCGTGGTGTTGGAGCCCACGCGCTCATCACGCGGCGGAATGCCGAAGTACTCGCGGTAGCATTTGGAGAAGTGCGGCGTGGAGACGAAACCGCACACCGATGCCACTTCGATGATCGACATGGGTGTCTGTTTGAGCAGCTGCCGGGCGCGGATAAGGCGCAGCTTCAGGTAGTAGCGCGACGGCGAGCAGTGCAGGTACTTCTGGAACAACCGCTCGAGCTGGCGCCGCGACACCGACACATACACCGCCAACTCGTCCAGGTCGATCGGCTCTTCCAGGTTGGCTTCCATCAGCGCGACGATTTCCTGCAACTTCGGCTGGTTGGTGCCGAGCATGTGCTTGAGCGGCACGCGCTGGTGATCCTGCTCGTTGCGAATGCGCTCGTAGACGAACATTTCGGAAATGGCCGCCGACAGCTCGCGGCCGTGGTCGCGGCTGATCAGGTGCAGCATCATGTCCAGCGGCGCGGTGCCGCCAGAGCTGGTGAAGCGGTTGCGGTCGAGGGTGAACAGCCGGGTACTCATGTTGACCCGTGGGTAGGCCTCCTGCATGGCGGCCAGGCATTCCCAGTGCACGCTGCAGTCAAAGCCGTCGAGCAGGCCGGCACAGGCCAAGGCCCAACTGCCCGTGCACACGGCACCCAGGCGCCGCGACTGACGCGCCTGGGCTTGCAGCCAGGTCACGTGCTCGCGGGTCACGGTGCGCTGAATGCCTACACCGCCGCAGACGATCACAGTGTCGATCGCAGGGGCGCTGTGCATGGCCGCGTCCGGGGTAATCTGCAAACCATCGCTGGCCCACACTTGGCCGCCATCGACCGTCAGCGTGTGCCAGCGGTACAGTTCGCGGCCGGACAGCTGGTTGGCCATGCGCAGGGGCTCCACAGCCGAAGCCAGGGAAATCAGGGTGAAATTGTCCAATAGAAGAAACCCGATGGACTGGGGTGCTGTGCGGTTCTGGGACGGGGTCCCGGAGGTGTAGGACGTCATCGCGGTTTCTCCTCACACAAATGCTGGATGTGCCTCAGGCGGGCACTCATTTTCTTGTTATTGCCCCCGCCACATGCCGGGGGGTGGGTGACCATTACCTACGCAAACGCCGTGCCTGAAATTGAATGGCCATCCAAAAAAACCTGAAAACGACCCCTTTGTCAGGCAAATCATAGGCTTTGGAGGTGCTGGCCAAGTTGTCTCAAACAGCCGTGCTAGGCGCCGTGCGGGTAACGGCTGAGCAGTTTGGTGACACGCCATGGGGCAGTTGCCCAGAAACGACACTGTTTAGTGTCACCGACAAGCCCCACACTGATTACGACATCCGGCAATTGGCAGATTCGAGCGCACCATAAAGGAGCATTGGCAGGCATTTTGCGCTGCCTTGAAACGCGAGGGCCTCTTGCCGGGTTCAACCGCCAAGAGGCCCTGGGTGCCTACTGGAACATCAGCATTCGATGGCACTGACCGCCAGGCCACCGCGGGAGGTTTCCTTGTACTTGTCGTGCATGTCGGCACCGGTGTCGCGCATGGTACGGATCACCTGGTCGAGGGAAATGAAGTGCTCGCCATCGCCACGCAGGGCCATTTGCACCGCGTTGATGGCTTTTACCGCAGCAATCGCGTTGCGCTCGATGCACGGCACCTGCACCAACCCGCCCACCGGGTCGCAGGTGAGCCCCAGGTTGTGCTCCAGGGCAATTTCCGCGGCGTTTTCCAGCTGCGCCGGGGTCGCGCCCAACACTTGCGCAAGGCCGGCAGCGGCCATGGCGCAGGCAGAGCCGACCTCACCCTGGCAGCCTACTTCGGCGCCGGAGATGGAGGCGTTCTTCTTGCACAGGATGCCGACCGCCGCAGCGCCCAGGAAGAAATCGGTAACACTGGACTCATCCACCTCATCGCTGAAGCGCATGTAGTAGTGCAATACCGCCGGGATGATGCCCGCCGCGCCGTTGGTCGGCGCCGTCACCATGCGCCCGCCTGCGGCGTTCTCTTCGTTGACAGCCAGGGCGAACAGGTTGACCCACTCCATGGCACTCATGGTCGAGCCGATCACGTTGGGCTTGCCGATCTCCTGCAGGCTGCGGTGCAGCTTGGCGGCGCGGCGGCGCACATTGAGCCCACCGGGCAACGTACCCTCGTATTTCAGGCCGTTGTTGACGCATTCCTGCATGGCTTGCCAGAGCTTGCGCAAGCCGGCGTGAATCTCTTCTTCACTGCGCCAGACCTTTTCGTTGGCCATCATCAATTGCGACACGCTGAGGTCGTTTTGCTTGCACAGCTGCAGCAGCTCGGCGGCGCTGTTGAAATCGTACGGCAGCACGGTCTGGTCGGCATCCAGCACACCACTGGCGGCCTGCGCGGCATCCACCACAAAGCCGCCACCCACCGAGTAATAGGTGTCACGGTGCAACTCGCCCTGCTCGCCTTCGGCAACCAAGGTCATGGCGTTGGGGTGGTAGGGCAGGTTCTCGTCCAGCAACAGCATGTCGCGCGCCCACACGAACTCGACAGGCAGGCGCCCGTCCAGCTTGAGGGTATTGGTTTCGCGCAGGTCGGCGATGCGCGGCACGATCTGGGTCGGGTCAATGGCGTCTGGCCATTCCCCCATCAGCCCCATGATGGTGGCGTTGTCGGTGCCGTGGCCGACGCCGGTGGCCGACAGCGAGCCATACAGGCGCACCTCGATCCGCCGCACCCGTTCCAACTCGCCGCGCTCGCGCAGCCCTTGGACAAACAGGGCGCCAGCACGCATGGGGCCGACGGTGTGGGAGCTGGAAGGCCCGACACCGATCTTGAACAGGTCGAACACGCTGATGGCCATTACCGAATCACCTCTTGCTGGGCTTGTCTGTGCGCGCCATGCGCACGGCGGGGTAGCTGCTAGGCTCAAGCAGGGCCGCCTTGAATTGCCAGCATCATCGGGCTTTTACCGGCCGCCTCGCCGTCTGCAACCGACGCCATTTTGTCCAGCAGCGCCGCACCGGTTTCACCTGGGGAATGGGCCCGACACGCCGTTTTCCATCGGCCTGTTGACGCAAAAATGCGGGCGAGGGGTTGGAAAAATCCATAAGCGACATCGCCCATACTGGATACGACCCGTTCCGTACTGGATACGACCCTACCAGTAGGCGATTGCCCGGCGGTGGAGGATTATCGAAAGCGACTCGTAAAGCACGGCCACGCATCCTGCCCTCTGCAGGCCTGGTCGACCGGACCGTCAGAACGTTCGGCGACCCACGCGAACCCGAAGACAAAATCTCAGGAGTCCACCCATGAAAGGTACACCCTCGCTGTTGCTGGTTGCGTTGCTGTCCGCACCGTTGCTGGCTCAGGCCGCCGAGCCCGAGCAGTGCCAGACGGTTCGTTTCTCCGATGTCGGCTGGACCGACATCACGGTCACCACTGCGACCACCAGCGTTGTGCTCGAAGCACTGGGTTACAAAACCCACACCACCATGATCTCGGTACCAGTGACCTACAAGTCGCTGGCTACCGGCAAGGACCTGGACGTGTTTCTCGGCAACTGGATGCCGACCATGGAAAACGATATCAAGCAGTACCGCGACGCCGGCACTGTGGACACCGTGCGCGCCAACCTGGAAAACGCCAAGTACACCCTGGCCGTGCCCCAGGCGCTGTATGACAAGGGCCTGAAGGATTTCAGCGACATTGCCAAGTTCCAGAAGGAGCTGGGCGGCAAGATCTACGGCATCGAACCCGGCAACGATGGCAACCGCACCATCCAGAGCATGATCGACAAGAACGCCTTCGGCCTGAAAGACGCCGGCTTCAAGCTGGTGCAGTCCAGCGAGGCCGGCATGCTGTCGCAGGTCGACCGGGCGCAGAAACGTGGCGAAGCCATGGTGTTCCTGGGCTGGGAACCGCACCCGATGAACACCCGCTTCAAGATGCAGTACCTGACCGGAGGGGACGAATACTTCGGCCCCGACTTCGGCAAGGCGACCGTATACACCAACACCCGCAAAGGCTACGTGCAGGAGTGCAGCAACGTTGGCCAACTGCTGAAGAACCTGTCGTTCGAGCTCAAGGATGAAAGCACCATGATGGGCTACGTCCTGGACGACAAGATGAAGCCCGAGGCCGCTGCCAAGAAATGGCTCAAGGACAACCCAGGCAAGCTGGACACCTGGTTGGCCGGCGTGACTACCGTGGATGGCAAACCCGGCCTGGAGGCGGCCAAGGCCAAGCTGACGCAATAACGCAATTCGCCATAGCGCTACCTCGGGGCAGGACCGTGCCTGCCCCGGGTTGAGTTCAATCTATGCAGGTGGAAGCTCGCTATCATGCTTATCGATCAGAAAATACCGCTGGGTCAGTACATCGCCTCGTTCGTTGAATGGCTGACCCTGCACGGCGCGAATTACTTCGACGCCATCGCACAGGGCCTGGAGTTCATGATCCACGGCGTCACCAGTGCCTTGACCTGGTTCAACCCGTTCGTCCTCACCGCCCTGTTCGCCGCCCTGGCGCACCTCATCCAGCGTAAATGGTCGCTGACCGCATTCGTCGCCCTGTCGTTCCTGTTGATTCTCAACCTGGGTTACTGGCAGGAAACCATGGAAACCCTGGCACAAGTGACCTTCGCCACCGTGGTGTGCGTGGCCATCGGTGTGCCGCTGGGCATCGTCGCCGCGCACAAACCCATGTTCTACACCGCCATGCGCCCGGTGCTCGACCTGATGCAAACGGTGCCCACCTTCGTGTACCTGATCCCCACCCTGACGCTGTTCGGCCTGGGCGTGGTGCCAGGGCTGATCTCGACCGTGGTGTTCGCCATCGCCGCCCCTATCCGCCTCACCTATCTGGGCATCTGCGACGTACCGCAGGAGCTGATGGACGCCGGCAAGGCGTTTGGCTGCTCGCGCCGCCAACTGCTCACCCGTATCGAACTGCCGCATGCGATGCCCAGCATCGCCGCCGGCGTTACCCAGTGCATCATGTTATCGCTGTCGATGGTGGTGATCGCCGCCCTGGTCGGCGCTGACGGCCTGGGCAAACCTGTGGTCAACGCACTGAACACCGCCGATATTTCCCTGGGCTTCGAAGCGGGCCTGGCGATCGTGCTGCTGGCGATCATGCTCGACCGTATCTGCAAGCAACCGGAACTGCCGGTAAGGGGTGAAGCATGAGCATCATTCGTTTCGAAGACGTCGACGTCATTTTCTCCAACAAGCCACGCGAGGCGCTGGCACTGCTGGACAAAGGCCAGACTCGCGAGCAGATCCTCAAGCAGACCGGCCTGGTGGTGGGCGTCGAAAAAGCCAACCTGGACATCCAGAAGGGCGAGATCTGCGTGTTGATGGGCCTGTCCGGTTCGGGCAAGTCGAGCCTGCTGCGCTGCATCAACGGCCTGAACACCGTCAGCCGCGGCAAGCTGTTTGTCGAACATGAAGGCAAGCACATCGACATCGCCCACTGCACCCCGGCCGAGCTGAAAATGATGCGCACCAAGCGCATTGCCATGGTGTTCCAGAAGTTTGCCCTGATGCCCTGGCTGACGGTACGCGAGAACATCAGCTTTGGCCTGGAAATGCAGGGCCGGCCAGAAAAGGAACGGCGCAAGCTGGTCGACGAGAAGCTTGAGCTGGTGGGCCTGACCCAGTGGCGCAACAAGAAGCCGGACGAACTGTCGGGCGGCATGCAGCAACGTGTTGGCCTGGCCCGCGCGCTGGCGATGGACGCCGACATCCTGCTGATGGACGAACCCTTCTCGGCACTGGACCCGCTGATCCGCCAGGGCTTGCAGGACGAACTGCTGGGCCTGCAGGCCAAACTGAGCAAGACCATCGTGTTCGTCAGCCATGACCTGGACGAGGCGTTGAAGCTGGGTAGCCGTATCGCGATCATGAAAGACGGCCGGATCATCCAGTACAGCAAGCCGGAAGAAATCGTGCTAAACCCGGCCGACGAGTACGTGCGTACCTTCGTCGCCCACACCAACCCGCTGAACGTACTTTGCGGCCGCAGCCTGATGCGCAGCCTGGACAACTGCAAACGGGTCAATGGTTCGGTGTGCCTCGACCCGAGCGGCGACTCGTGGCTGGACCTGGGCGAAGGCAACTCGATCAAGCGCGCACGCCAAGGGCAAAACGGCCTGGAGATGCAGCAATGGGCGCCGGGGCAGTCGGTGGAAGGCCTGGGGCGTCGGCCGACGCTGGTGCATGCGGACATCGGCATGCGTGAAGCGCTGCAGATTCGCTACCACACCGGCAACAAGCTGGTGCTGCAGGAGAACGACAAACTGGTGGGGATTCTGGGGGATACCGAGCTGTATCACGCACTGCTTGGCAAGAACCACGGGTGATGCAATTGGGGCCGCGTTGCGGCCCTTTCGCGGGCACGCCCGCTCCCACAGTGTAGGAGCGGGCGTACCCGCGAAGGGCTGCCAAGCAGCCCCAATCAATGTTTCAGCGAACGACGATCCCGCGCGCTGCCATGTAGGCCTTGGCCTCCGGCACCGTGTACTCGCCAAAGTGGAAAATGCTGGCCGCCAACACCGCGCTGGCATGCCCTTGCACAATACCGTCAGCCAGGTGCTGCAGGTTACCCACCCCGCCCGAGGCAATCACTGGAATACCCAGCGCATCGCTGATGGCCCGGGTAACACCCAGGTCGAAGCCGCTCTTCATGCCGTCCTGGTCCATGCTGGTCAGCAGGATTTCGCCGGCACCCAGGCCCTCCATCTTCTTCGCCCATGCCACCGCATCCAGCCCGGTCGGCTTGCGCCCACCGTGGGTGAAGATTTCCCAGCGGGGTTCTTCACCCGGCCCGGACACCTTCTTGGCGTCGATGGCCACGACAATGCACTGCGAGCCAAAACGGTCTGCCGCCTCGCCCACGAACTCCGGGTTGAACACCGCGGCGGTGTTGATCGACACCTTGTCTGCCCCGGCATTGAGCAGGTTGCGGATGTCCTGCACGGTACGCACGCCACCGCCCACGGTCAGCGGGATGAACACCTGGCTGGCCATGCGCTCGACGGTATGCAGGGTGGTATCGCGGCCATCGACGCTGGCGGTGATGTCGAGGAAAGTGATTTCGTCGGCACCCTGCTCGTTGTAGCGACGGGCAATTTCCACCGGGTCGCCGGCATCACGGATGTTCTCGAACTTGATGCCCTTGACCACCCGGCCGTTGTCCACGTCCAGGCAAGGGATGATGCGTTTAGCTAAAGCCATGGAAGCTCCTGGGGGCAGCTGCAAGCTTCAAGCGGCAAGCTGCAAGATAAAGCAGTACGCGGTCCGGCTTTTCTCTTGCAGCTTGCAGCTTGCAGCTTGCCGCTCCTATTCAATAGTTGTCGCAGAAGGCCTGGGCCTCGGCCACGTCGAGGGTGCCTTCGTAGATGGCACGGCCGGTGATGGCGCCGATGATGCCAGGGGCCTTGGCGTCCAGCAGAGCCTTGATGTCACCCAGGTTGTGAATGCCGCCCGAGGCAATTACCGGAATCGAGGTGGCTTCGGCCAATGCCTTGGTGAATGGCACGTTGCAGCCTTGCATCATGCCGTCCTTGGCGATGTCGGTGTAGACGATCGCCGAAACGCCATCGGCCTCGAAACGCTTGGCCAGGTCGATCACCTGCACCGAGCTGACTTCGGCCCAGCCGTCGGTGGCGACGAAGCCGTCCTTGGCATCCAGGCCAACGATGACCTTGCCCGGGAAGGCCTTGCACGCCTCGGCGACGAACGCTGGCTGCTTGACCGCCTTGGTGCCGATGATCACATAGCTGACGCCAGCCTTGACGTAGTGCTCGATGGTTTCCAGCGAACGAATGCCGCCGCCGATCTGAATCGGCAGGGTGGGGTAGCGCTTGGCAATGGCAGTGACCACTTCACCGTTGACCGGCTGGCCTTCGAAGGCGCCGTTCAGGTCGACCAGGTGCAGGCGGCGGCAGCCACCCTCGACCCACTTGGCGGCCATGCTCACCGGGTCGTCGGAAAATACCGTGGAGTCTTCCATACGGCCCTGGCGCAGGCGCACGCAGGCACCGTCCTTCAGATCGATAGCGGGGATAATCAGCATGCTCTTTCCTTCGTCAATTCAAGCGGCAAGTTGCAAGCGACAAGCTGCAAGCAATGCGCGTCGTGTATTCGATAGGCGATCCAGCTTCGGCTTGCAGCTTGAAGCTTGCAACTTTCAGCTTTTTTCAAGCGCCCACAGATCGCTTTCGATGCTCTCGAACCGCTCCTTGAGGTGCAGCTGAACATCGGCAATCGCCCTGTTGTAGTAATGGGGTGCAATTTCTTTGCTGAACAGCTCAAGGACCTCAGCCACCTCGAAAGACCCCAGCTCCAGCTCGAAACGGTCTTCGAGGAAGCGTTTGAGCGTAGCGAGCGCGTCGCGCTCCTGCTCAGGGGCCAGGGTGATGATCGGGGCCTTGGTCTTTGACCTGCTCATTTACCAACGCCCGTCCCAGGCGACGAAATTCTGCAGCAGCTGCAGGCCATGGGTATGACTTTTCTCTGGGTGGAACTGCACGGCGAAGCGCGAGCCATCGGCCAGTGCGGCAGCGAAATCGACGCCGTAGTGGCCACGGCCGACCACCTGGCCCGGCTTGCCGGCATTGATGTAGTAGCTGTGCACGAAATAGAAACGTGCGCGGTCCGGAATGTCGTGCCACAGCGGGTGGTGGATGGTCTGGCTGACTTCGTTCCAGCCCATGTGCGGCACCTTCAGGTGCTCGCCGTCTTCTTGCAGGTCTTTGCCGAAGAAGCGCACCTGGCCGGGGAACAAACCGATGCAGTCGACGCCGGTGTTCTCCTCGCTGTGTTCGAGCAGTGCCTGCATACCCACGCAGATGCCCAGGAACGGCCGGTCCTGGCTGACTTCGCGCACCAGGCTGTCGAAGCCCAGGCGGCGGATTTCGGCCATGCAGTCGCGAATCGCACCTACCCCAGGGAACACCACGCGATCCGCCTCGCGGATGACCGCCGCATCACTGGTCACCAGCACTTTACCGGCACCGACGTGCTCGAGCGCCTTGGCCACCGAGTGCAGGTTGCCCATGCCATAGTCGATTACGGCTACCGTCTGCATTTACAGGCACCCTTTAGTGGACGGCATCTGGCCGGCCATGCGCTCGTCCAGGGTGACCGCCATGCGCAGGGCACGGCCGAACGCCTTGAACACGGTTTCGATCTGGTGGTGAGTGTTGTGGCCACGCAGGTTGTCGATGTGCAGGGTAACCAGGGCGTGGTTGACGAAGCCCTGGAAGAACTCCTGGAACAGGTCGACATCGAAGCCACCGACGCTGGCCCGGGTATACGGCACATGCATTTGCAGGCCTGGGCGGCCCGAGAAGTCGATGACCACGCGCGACAGCGCTTCGTCCAGCGGCACGTAGGCGTGGCCGTAGCGGAAGATGCCCTTCTTGTCACCGATGGCCTGGGCGAATGCCATGCCCAGGGTGATGCCAACGTCTTCGACGGTATGGTGGTCGTCGATATGGGTGTCACCCTTGCACTCGATATCCAGATCGATCAGCCCGTGGCGGGCGATCTGGTCCAGCATGTGTTCCAGGAAAGGCACACCGATATCGAATCGGGCCTTGCCACTGCCATCGAGGTTGATCGAGCACTTGACCTGGGTTTCCAGGGTATTGCGCTCGACGGAAGCCTTACGTTCGACCATCACCAGCTCCGCAAAATCATTGGGCGAAAAGGGTGCCATTATAGGCCCAGAACGCGCCAGCTTGAAACGCGGATGACATATGGCAAAGCGAGCAATGACGGGGGGTTGATAGCGCTACAGGTCTATACAACCGGGTGAAGGGGGCTGCTTTGCAGCCCATCGCGACACAAGGCCGCTCCTACAGGCCCCACCGTGTTCAAAGCCTAGGGTGGACCTGGGGGAGCTGGCTTGCCGGCGATAGGGCCGGTACAGCCGGCAAATTCAGCCGGCTGTATCACTCATCAATGGAACAGTACCGCCGTCTTCTGCAGGGTAATCCACACCCCCCAGGCCAACGGTACAACCACCACTGCCCAGGCCAACAGCACCAGTAGCAGGCTACCAGGCGCGGCTTTCCACTCCAGCGAGCGCGCGCCATCGGCGCCCTTGTCATGGCTCAACGCCCGCTCGGCCGCCAGCTCGGCATCGCTCATGAAGTGCTTGTCGGCAACCGGCCGCACCAGCATGTTGCAGATAAAGCCCAGCACCAGCAGCCCGGCAAGGATATACAGCGTCATGTCATAGGCTGCCGCGCGTTCTACCCCGGCTGCCAGCTGCGACTCGCGCAGGTAGGTGATCAGCACTGGCCCCAGCACCCCTGCAGCCGCCCAGGCGGTCAGCAGGCGCCCATGAATGGCACCGACCATCTGCGTACCGAACAGGTCGGCCAGGTACGCCGGCACCGTGGCGAAGCCACCGCCATACATCGACAGGATGATGCAGAACGCCGCCACGAACAGCGCCACATTGCCCAGGTGGCCCATGTTCGGCACCAGGCTGTACAAGCCCACGCCCAGGGCGAAGAAAGCGAAGTAGGTGTTCTTGCGCCCGATGTAGTCGGAGAACGATGCCCAGAAGAACCGGCCACCGATGTTGAACAGGCTCAGCAGGCCGGTGAAGCCGGCGGCGATCGCGGCGATCTGCGCCAGCTGCGCGGCGTTCAGCTCGCTGAAGGTCAGCTCGTTGCCCAGCAGCTTGCCAGCGAACACTTCCTGCAGCAGCGGCGAAGCCATGCCGATGATACCGATGCCGGCAGACACGTTCAGGCACAGCACCAGCCAGATCAGCGCAAATTGCGGGGTTTTCCACGCCACGCTGACGTGCACGTGGCGGTCGGTGACCATGGTGTTGCCGGCTTTTTTCAGCGGCGCAGTCCAGCCTTCAGGCTTCCAGCCGGTGGGCGGCACGCGGTAGGCCAGGGCGCCGGCAGTCATGAACACGAAGTAGATCGCCGCCATGGCAACGAAGCTCTGCCACACCCCCACTTCCTGCGCGTTGCCAAAGTGGCCCATCAGTGCGGTGGCCAGTGGCGCACCGACCATGGCGCCGCCGCCAAAGCCCATGATGGCCATGCCGGTGGCCATGCCGCGCTTGTCCGGGAACCATTTGATCAGGGTCGACACCGGCGAGATATACCCCAGCCCCAGGCCGATACCGCCGATAACTCCAGAACCCAGCCACATCAGCCACAGTTGGTGGGTTTTGACCCCAATGGCCGAAATCAGCATGCCGCCACACCAGCACAGCGCCGATACCAGGCCGGCCTTGCGTGGGCCGGCGTGCTCCAGCCAGCCACCCAGCACGGCCGCCGAGCAGCCCAGGAAGACGAAGAACAGGGTGTAGATCCAGCTCAGCATGGAAATCGGCCAGTCGCATTCGGCGCTGAACAGGCGGGCCACGAAGCCCATGTCGGCCGCGCACGCCACTGGGGCGGTGATACCCAGGGCTTGCGACAGTGGCAGCCAGAACACCGAGAAGCCATAGGCCATGCCGATACACAGGTGAATGGCCAGGGCAGCTGGCGGAACCAGCCAACGGTTGAAGCCCGGGCGGGCGATGATGCGCTCCTTCGACAGGAAGCTTGGCGTACTCGCCGGGGCGCCCGTCGTGACGGTACTGGTCATGAACGTGATCCTTTTCTTATAGGGTGAAGGCAGGCAAAGCGGCGCAAGGTTAGCAGGATCGAGTCGCGTGAAAGCAATCTGATATCGTGTTTTTTTTGCTTGGCTGAATCGATCATGTCCCCCTTTTAAAGCCGTACTACCGACTAAAAGCGTAGGAAATATCCTGCATCTCTGGTCGAATACGCAGGGATATCCATGGCGGCGCTATACTCAGCCGCTTGAATTTCAAAATCGGACTACAAGGATTCGCCCATGAAAGCGTTCGGCAAAATCCTGGGACTGGGGCTTCTCGGGTTGCTGCTGATCATCGTGGCGCTGGGCTTCGCCCTGACCCACCTATTCGATCCCAACGACTATAAAGACGAGATTCGCCAACTGGCGCGCGACAAGGCACATGTCGAACTGACCCTCAACGGTGATATCGGCTGGAGCCTGTTCCCATGGCTGGGCCTGGAGCTGCACGAGGCCAGCATCGCCACCCTGGCCAAACCCAAAGAGCCGTTCGCCGACCTGCAAATGCTCGGCTTGTCGGTACGGGTACTGCCGCTGCTGCGCCGCGAGGTGCAAATGAGCGACGTGCGCGTCGAGGGCCTGAACCTGACCCTGGCCCGTGACGAACAAGGCCATGGCAACTGGGAAGACATTGGCAAACCGCTGCCTGCGCAGCCTGGCACTGCCACCGACGCGCCGGCCCAGGCCCCCTCCGAGCAGAAACCCGCGGCCGCCGACGGCAACGAACGCCCTGTCAAGCTGGACATCGACAGCCTGACCGTCAACAACGCCCGGGTGCAGTACACCGACGCCAAGACCGGCCAGAGCTACAGCGCTGAAAGCATCCAGCTGAGCACCGGCCCCGTGCATGAAGGCGCGAACATCCCACTCAAGGCCAGTGCTTTTGTCAGTGCCAACCAGCCGAATATCAAAGCCCGCACCGAGCTGGCCGGCGAGCTGCGTTTCGACCGCAAGCTCAAGCGCTACAACTTCGAGGACATGCGCCTGTCGGGCGAAACTTCGGGTGAACCGACCGGCGGCAAAACGGTGGCCTTAGTTGCCCAAGGCCAGCTGCTGGTCGACATGGCCGCCAATGTCGCCTCCTGGAACGGCCTGAAAGTCTCGGCCAACCAACTGCGCGCCCTGGGTGAACTGAACCTGCGCGACCTGGACAAGACCCCCCAGTTGAGCGGCGGCCTGTCCATTGCCCAGTTCGACCTGCGCACCTTCCTGGACGGCATCGGCCACCCGCTGCCGGCAACCAACGACCCGGCAGCCTTCGGCAAGCTGGAGCTGGTGACCCGCCTGCAAGGCACACCCAGCAGCCTGAGCCTGGATGACCTGGCGGTGAAGCTGGACGACAGCACGTTCAGCGGCCGCGTCGCCATCGAAGACTTCGCCAGGCAAGCCCTGCGCCTGCAGCTGAAAGGCGACAGCTTCGACGCCGACCGCTACCTGCCAGCCAAGAGCGAACAAGCCAAAGGCGCCACGGCGGCGCGCCAGGCCGAGGTCAAGCAACAGGAAGCCAGCGCGGTTGCCGGTGCCGGCACCACACCGCTGCCCAACGCACCGACCCAGGTAGCCTGGAGCGATGACAAGCTGCTGCCGGTCGACCGCCTGCGTACGCTGGACCTGCAGGCCGAGCTGGCCTTTGGCTCGCTGACCCTGGACAAACTGCCGATCGTCGACGCCCAGCTCAAGGCCAGCGGCCAGGGCGGCCTGTTGACCCTGCAAACCCTGCGCGGCGGCCTGTATAACGGCACCTTCGACGCCAAGGGCACGGTCGATGTGCGCCCTGCCGTGCCACAGCTGGGGGTCAGCACCCGCATCCAACGGGTGCCGGTGGAGCACTTCATCAAGGCCGACGGCAAGGAGCAGGCGCCACCGGTCAAGGGCCTGCTGACCCTGACCAGTGATCTGACCGCCACCGGCAACAGCCAGAAGGCACTGGTGGACACGCTCAATGGCAGTGCAAACTTCACCATCAACGACGGTGTGCTGGTCAATGCCAACCTTGAGCAGCAACTGTGCCAGGCCATCGCCACCCTCAACCGCAAAACCCTCACCGGCGAGCCACGCGGCAAGGACACCCCGTTCCAGGAACTGCGTGGCAGCCTGGTGGTGCGCAATGGCGTTGCCAGCAACCCGGACCTCAAGGCACGCATCCCGGGCCTGACCGTGAACGGCCATGGCGACCTCGACCTGCGTGTACTGGGTATGGACTACAACATCGGCGTGATCGTAGAAGGCGACCAGCGTGCCATGCCGGACCCGGCCTGCCAGGTCAACGAGCGCTATGTGGGGGTTGAAGTACCGCTGCATTGCCGCGGCCCGCTGGAGCTGGGCGCCAAGGCCTGCCGCCTGGACCAGAACGGCCTGGGCAAGGTCGCAGCCAAGCTGGCCGGTGACCGCCTGAAAGACAAGATCGACGAAAAACTCGATGAAAAACTCGGAGACAAAGTGAGCCCGGAATTGAAAGACGCGCTCAAGGGGCTGTTCAAGCGATGACCCCCGAGCAGTTCTCCAGCGCTGTGCTGAACTGGTACGACGAACACGGCCGCCACGACCTGCCCTGGCAACAGGGCATAACCCCGTACCGGGTGTGGGTGTCGGAAATCATGTTGCAGCAAACCCAGGTCAGCACCGTACTGAACTACTTCGACCGCTTCATGCAGGCGCTGCCGACCGTGCAGGCGCTGGCCGAAGCGCCCGAAGACGAAGTGCTGCACCTGTGGACCGGGCTGGGTTACTACACCCGCGCCCGCAACCTGCAAAAAGCCGCGAAGATCGTCGTGGCGCGACATGGTGGCGAGTTCCCACGCAGTGTCGAGCAGCTCACCGAGCTGCCCGGTATCGGCCGCTCCACGGCCGGTGCCATCGCCAGCATCAGCATGGGCATCCGCGCGCCGATCCTCGACGGCAACGTCAAGCGCGTGCTGGCCCGCTTCACCGCCCAGGGCGGCTACCCGGGCGAACCGAAGGTGGCCAACCAGCTGTGGGCCACGGCCGAGCGTTTTACCCCGCAGCAGCGCGCCAACCACTACACCCAGGCCATGATGGACATGGGTGCCACGCTGTGCACGCGCAGCAAGCCCAGTTGCCTGATCTGCCCGCTGCAACGTGGCTGCGAAGCCCACCTGCACGGTGAAGAAACCCGCTACCCCGAACCCAAACCGCGCAAGGCGCTGCCACAGCGCCGCACGCTGATGCCACTGCTGGCCAACCACGAGGGCGCCATTCTGCTTTATCGGCGCCCGTCCAGCGGCCTGTGGGGTGGCTTGTGGAGCCTGCCAGAGCTGGACGACATCGCCCAACTCGACGACCTGGCCTACCAGCACGGTTTGCGCCTGGCCGGCAGCCAGGCCATGGATGGCCTGACCCACACCTTCAGCCACTTCCAGCTGGCGATCGAGCCCTGGCTGGTGCGTGTCGCGCCGCTTGGCGAGCACGTGGCCGAGGCTGACTGGCTCTGGTATAACCTCGCCACCCCGCCGCGCCTGGGCCTTGCCGCCCCGGTGAAAAAACTGCTTAAGCGCGCGGCCGACGAACTGATTGCAGGAGATGCCTGATGACCCGCACCGTGATGTGCCGCAAATACCAAGAAGAACTGCCAGGCCTGGAACGCCCGCCCTACCCCGGCGCCAAGGGCCAGGACATCTTCGAACACATCTCGCAGAAAGCCTGGGCCGACTGGCAGAAGCACCAGACCATGCTGATCAACGAGAAGCGCCTGAACATGATGAACGCCGAGGACCGCAAATTCCTCCAGGCTGAAATGGACAAGTTTTTCGCCGGTGAGGAATACGCCCAGGCGGAAGGCTACGTGCCACCCTCGGAATGACCCCACGAACCGTAAGCGACGGAATTAATTTAAAATTTTTTGAAAAAGTCGTTGACGGCCCGGGAGAAAATCTATTTAATTCACCTCGTCGCCCAGATAGCTCAGTCGGTAGAGCAGAGGATTGAAAATCCTCGTGTCGGCGGTTCGACTCCGTCTCTGGGCACCACCTTCAAGCTTCTGGTGGTTGCAAAGTTACCCGAAGCGACAACAAGAAACCCGCCTAGTGCGGGTTTTTTGTTGTCTGGCATTTCTCAGCCGCGGGGGCCTCTTCGCTCTCCGGTGCTTGGGTTTCCTAGGCAACTGCGCTTCAATACGCGCACTTTCCAGACACACCCAAGGATTCAAGCCTCATGGCCACCCCTACCAAGCAACAAAAACGCGCCAAGCGTGCCGCCAGCAAGGCCAAGCAGAACCGCATGGTACGCAGCGGGCAGGCGGTCAAGGCCAGTGCCGGTGACAGCGCCAGCGTCGAGCAGGTGTACAACAAGGCGATGGAGTCGGGCAGCTACGACGCCATGTTCACCAAGATGAAGGAAGCACAGGAGAGCGGCGGCCTGGTGCCGATGATTTCGGTATTCCTGGTAGACCCGCTTCTGGCGCTGGTTCTCAAAGGGCACAAGGAAGAACACGCCACCGACTATATCGTACTGGTGTTCACCGCCTACCGCGCGTGGCTCGACGGCGCCGATGAAGAGGCGACCATGGCCTGGCTGGAGAGCGATGAGTTCCAGGCGGCCTATGTAGCGGCCTCCGAGCTGGTGGCCAAGCAGCAGCAAAAACAGTTTGGCTGACAGGGCCATGCAGCCTGTACCGGCCTCTTCGCGGGCTCGCCCGCTCCCACAGGTCAAGCCAAGCCCGAGGGCAACGCCGCCCATGTGGGAGCGGGCATGCCCGCGAAAGGGCCGGCCCAGGCAACAAAAAAGGCCGCACCCCCTCTCAGGACGCGGCCTTTTCAGTGCAGCCAGCGTGGATCAGTTATCCAGCGCCACCCGCCCGGCAGCTTCACGCTTGCGGTGCACCAGCAAGCCAGCCGCCACCACACCAATGCTCAGCAGCGCCGTTGCGATAATCTCGGCACGGTGGTCCTCGCGCAGGGCCATCACCACCAGAATCGCCACGATGAAGGCAATGGTCGCCCAGGTCAGGCCCGGGAACAGCCACATCTTGAAGGTGATCTTCTCACCACGGGCCTCACGCTGTGCGCGCATGCGCAGTTGCGACACGGCAATCACCAAGTACACCAGCAGCGCAATCGCACCCGAACTTGCCAGCAGGAACTCGAACACCTGGGCCGGGGCCACGAAGTTGGCGAACACGCACAGGAACGCTGCAGCCGTGGACAGCAATACCGCCACATGCGGCGTAGCGGCCTTGGTGGTCCGCTGGGCAACAGCCGGGGCATCACCGCGCTTGCTCAGCGAGAACAGCATGCGCGAAGAGGTGTACAGCGCCGAGTTCAGGCAACTGGTCACCGCAACCAGCACCACGATGTCGACGATCAACTTGGCATTCGGCACGCCGATGCGGCTGAGCACGGTCTGGTAGGAACCGGTTTCGGCCAGCGCCGGGTCGTTCCACGGCACCAGAGCCACCACCAGGGAGATCGAAACCAGGTAGAACAGGCAGATACGCCAGATCACCGAATTGGTCGCGCGGCTGATCTGCTTGCCCGGGTCTTTCGATTCGGCAGCGGCGATAGTGACGATTTCCGTACCCATGAACGAGAACATGGTGGTGAGCATGGCCGCCAGCACAGCACCCAGGCCGTTCGGCATGAAGCCCTGGGTGTCGAACAGGTGGCTGGCACCGCTGACCTGGCTATTGGGCACAAAGCCGAACATGGCCGCGCAACCCACAGCAATGAAGCCGATGATGGCCAGCACTTTCAACAGGGCGAACCAGAACTCGAACTCACCGTAGTTCTTTACGCTGCACAGGTTGGTCAGGGTCAGCGCCAGGGTGATGACCAGGGAGAAGGCCCACAGGTCTACGGCCGGGAACCAGGCATGCAGAATGGCCGCAGCGGCGTTGGCCTCAAGCGGGATTACCAGCACCCAGAACCACCAGTACAGCCAGCCAATGGTGAAGCCGGCCCAGCGCCCGATGGCACGGTCGGCATAAGTAGAGAACGAACCGGTGTCAGGCGAGGCGACCGCCATTTCACCCAGCATGCGCATCACCAGCACCACCAGCGTACCGGCGGCGGCATAGGCCAGCAGCACGGCCGGGCCGGCGGCCGCGATGGCGTGCCCAGAGCCTACGAACAGGCCGGCACCGATGACGCCAGCGATGGACAGCATGGTCACATGCCGTTGTTTGAGCCCCTGAGCGAGGTCATTGGAATTGTTACCGCTCATTGAAACTACCTTTGTAAGGAGTGGACCACTGCGACTGCGGTTACGGAGCGCGCCTGGGGTTGGACTAGGCGTCGCTGCAATCGGCGGTTTCCTGCTGGCAATAAGCGCGCCAGGTGCGCAATGCATTCGTCAGAATGCTCGCAGGGCCTTGCACGGCGTGGTTTGGAGGGCATTCGGCCAGGAAGTGACCGAAAGGCCGCTAATAAGGCAGATTACTGAAATACCCACTTACAAACGCACCAAAGGTGCCCCTCGGTAACACCCGTGCACCGCTGCAATGCAAAAAAGTGCAACCGCCAGGTACAACCAGAAACGCCGGACAGGCCTTCGCGGTCAAACCCGCAGCTGCGAGTGGCGCGCAACCTGGAACGTCGGGTTTACCGGCGAATGGTCTAAAACCGCTTCCATGAGCTGGCCAAAGCTGGCACCATCGCGCCTTTTTTCATCAAGGCACTGGTGCTGGGCGACACCTTCGCAGACATCTGCGCGACGTTACGCTGTAGCGATGCGACAAACTGCCCCACCAGCGCCCACAGTCCCCGGCGACCCTGTTGGCCGTCATAATGCCGCTATGCTAGCTTGGCGCACGCCAGGAAGGCCGCCAACAGCTGGGAACGCACCCGTACACATGAGGACCGCACATGGCTCAGGCCACGCCCGCGCTGGAAATCCGCAATCTGCACAAACGCTACGGCGAGCAGGAAATTCTCAAGGGTATTTCGCTGACCGCTCGCGACGGTGACGTGATCTCCATCCTGGGGTCGTCAGGCTCCGGCAAGTCCACCCTGCTGCGCTGCATCAACCTGCTCGAAAACCCGCACCAGGGCGAAATCCTGGTCGCTGGCGAAAGCCTCAAGCTCAAGTCCGCCAAAAACGGCGACCTGATCGCCGCCGACAACCGCCAGATCAACCGCCTGCGCAGCGAAATCGGCTTTGTCTTCCAGAACTTCAACCTGTGGCCGCACATGTCGATCCTCGACAACATCATCGAGGCGCCACGCCGTGTACTCGGCCAAAGCAAGGCCGAGGCTGTAGAAGCCGCCGAAGCGCTGCTGAACAAGGTTGGCATCTACGACAAACGCCACTGCTACCCCGCCCAGCTTTCCGGTGGCCAGCAACAGCGCGCCGCCATTGCCCGTACCCTGGCCATGAAGCCCAAGGTCATCCTGTTCGACGAGCCAACCTCGGCGCTCGATCCGGAAATGGTCCAGGAAGTGCTTAACGTTATCCGCGCACTGGCCGAAGAAGGCCGTACCATGCTGCTGGTGACGCACGAGATGAGCTTCGCCCGCCATGTGTCCAGTGAAGTCGTCTTCCTGCACCAAGGCCTGGTAGAAGAGCAGGGATCGCCGCAACAGGTCTTCGAAAACCCGACCTCGGCGCGTTGCAAGCAATTCATGTCCAGCCACCGCTAACGGAGCAATACATGCACACCTACAAGAAGTTTCTCCTGGCAGCTGCTGCCACGCTGGTGATGTCGGCGAACGCCATGGCCGCAGAAAAACTGCGCATGGGTATCGAAGCCGCCTACCCACCGTTCAACAACAAGGATGCCAGCGGTAATGTGATCGGCTTCGACAAGGACATCGGCGACGCCCTGTGCGCCAAGATGAAGGTCGAGTGCTCGGTCGTGACCTCCGACTGGGACGGTATCATTCCGGCCCTCAACGCCAAGAAGTTCGACTTCCTGGTGTCGTCGTTGTCGATTACCGACGAGCGCAAGCAGGCTGTCGACTTCACCGACCCGTACTACTCCAACAAGCTGCAGTTCATCGCACCGAAGAACGTCGACTTCAAGACCGACAAGGCCTCGCTCAAGGGCAAGGTCATCGGCACCCAGCGCGCCACCCTGGCCGGCACCTACCTTGAAGACAACTACCCGGGCGTAGACGTCAAACTCTACGACACCCAGGAAAACGCCTACCTGGACCTGGTGTCCGGCCGCATCGACGGCATCCTGGCCGACAAGTACGTGCAGTACGAGTGGCTGAAAAGCAAAGACGGCTCCAACTTCGAGTTCAAGGGCGAGCCGGTGATGGACAGCGACAAGATCGGCATTGCCGTGCGCAAGGGTGACACCCAGCTGCGCGACAACCTGAACAAGGCCCTGGCAGAAATCAAGGCCGACGGCACGTACAAGAAGATCAACGACAAGTACTTCCCGTTCAGCATCGAATGATCCGCCCTGACCTGCGCGCCCCTGCGGCGCGCAAGTCCCTAGAATGACCTGCCCATGAATATCGACCTGCACGGATTCGGTCCGGCCATGATGGCTGGCACCCTGATGACCGTAAAACTGGCGCTATGCGCCTTGCTGCTGGGCCTGGTTTTGGGCCTGCTTGGCGCCCTGGCCAAGACCTCTTCGATCAAGCCGCTGCAATGGCTTGGCGGTTTCTACTCGACCCTGGTGCGCGGCGTGCCCGAGCTGCTGTGGGTACTGCTTATCTATTTCGGCACCGTCGGGCTGATGAACACCCTCGGCGAAGCCCTGAATATGCCGGGCCTTGAGCTCAGCGCTTTCGCTGCGGGGGTGATTGCCCTGGGCCTGTGCTTCGGCGCCTACGCCACCGAAGTGTTCCGCGGGGCGATCCTGGCGATCCCCAAGGGCCACCGTGAAGCCGGCCTGGCGCTGGGCCTGTCCAAAGGCCGCATCCTGTCGCGGATCATTTTGCCGCAAATGTGGCGCATCGCCCTGCCCGGCCTGGGCAACCTGTTCATGATCCTGATGAAAGACACCGCCCTGGTGTCGGTGATCGGCCTGGAAGAAATCATGCGCCACGCGCAAATCGGCGTGACCGTGACCAAGGCACCGTTCACCTTCTACATGGTCGCGGCCTGCATCTACCTGAGCTTGACGATCATCGCCATGACCGGCATGTACTTCCTGGAAAAACGCGCCGCTCGCGGCTTTGCGAGGGCCGAATAATGAACTGGGAAGTCATCTTCAAATGGCTGCCACGCCTGGCTGAAGGCGCCGTGCTGACCCTGGAGCTGGTGGCCATTGCGGTGGTTGCCGGGTTGATCCTGGCCATCCCCCTAGGCATCGCCCGTTCCTCGCGCCGCTGGTATGTGCGCGCCGTGCCGTTCAGCTATATCTTCTTCTTCCGTGGCACGCCGCTGCTGGTGCAGCTGTTCCTGGTGTACTACGGCCTGGCGCAGTTCGATGCCGTGCGCTCCAGCGCGCTGTGGCCGTACCTGCGCGATCCGTTCTGGTGCACGGTGCTGACCATGACCCTGCACACGGCGGCCTATATTGCCGAGATCCTGCGTGGCGCCCTGCAATCGATACCCAAGGGCGAGATCGAGGCCGCACGGGCGCTGGGCATGTCGCGGGGCAAAACGCTGTTCTACATCATGCTGCCGCGCGCTGCGCGCATCGGCCTGCCGGCGTACAGCAACGAAGTGATCCTGATGCTCAAGGCCAGTGCCCTGGCCAGTACCGTGACCCTGCTGGAACTGACCGGCATGGCCCGCACCATCATCGCGCGCACCTACCTGCCAGTGGAGATATTCTTCGCGGCCGGGGTGTTCTACCTGGCGATCTCGTTCTTGTTGGTGCAGGGCTTCAAGCTGCTGGAGCGCTGGCTGCGCGTGGATGCCAGCCAGGGCCGTTGATCGCTCACCGACTGCTTCGCGGGCACGCCCGCTCCCACAAGGTATAGCGCCATATTCAAGGCCGGCGCTGTACTTGTGTGCGGGCGTGCCCGCGAAGAGGCCCTTAAAACCTACACACATCTACCCATGGCCAACTACCTCCACAGCGACCAGCTAAGCACCCGCTTCCAGGCCCTCGACCAGTTCCTGATCGAGCACCAACAGCTGTGGAAACCGCGCCCCTTCACCACCCTGCAACTGGACTGGGAAACCACCCACCCCGAGCTCGCCGCCCACTTGCGCAAGTCCTCCCTGGCAGATGCAGAACACCCCGACGCTGCCGATGTGTTGCCGGCCCCGTTCCCGCAACTGGCCCGGCAAGCCGAACAGCTATCCGCCCTGGGCAACCTCCCGGCAACCGACCTGCGCCCCGCCGCCCACCGCTTGGACGTAGCGGTTCCCGGCCGCAAGTGGCAGCAGATCGAAGCCTTCGCCAGCCACCTGGCCTTCCGCAACCAGCCCCGCCACTGGCTGGACTGGTGCTCGGGCAAAGGCCACCTCGGCCGCCGCCTGCTGCAACCCGGCCAGCAACTGACCTGCCTGGAATACGATGCCGAACTGGTCGCCGCTGGCCAAGCCCTGAGTGCGCACCATCACCTGCCAGCCGTACACGTACACCAGGACGTGATGGCCGGCGACAGCGCCCGTCACCTTGACGGTGCAAAAAGCGTGGTTGCCCTGCACGCCTGTGGCGACCTGCATGTACGCCTGTTGCAGCTGGCCAGCCAGCAAGGTTGCCTACAACTGGCCGTGGCGCCGTGCTGCTACAACCGGATCGCGCAGCAGCAGTACCAGGCGTTATCCACAGCCGCGCAAGCCTCCCGCCTGCAACTGTCGCTGGACGACCTTGGCCTGCCCCTGAGCGAAACCGTGACAGCCGGCGCCCGCGTGCGGCGCCAGCGCGACGCCTCCATGGCCCGCCGCCTCGGTTTCGACTTGCTGCAACGCCAGCAGCGGCAACATGACGAATACCTGCCCACACCTTCCCTGCCAGTGGCCTGGCTGGAGAAGCCCTTCGAGCACTACTGCCGTGACCTGGCGCAGCTCAAAAACCTGCCGCTAAGCGGCAACCCTGATTGGGTAGCGCTGGAAGCCGCAGGCTGGCAACGCCTGGCCGAGGTACGCAACCTGGAGCGGGTGCGTAACCTGTTCCGCCGGCCCTTAGAGCTGTGGCTGGTGCTCGATCGCGCCCTCTTCCTGAAAGAGCAGGGTTTCGACGTGCGGCTGGGGCTCTTCTGCGACTATCCACTGACCCCACGCAACCTGTTGATCCTTGCTGAACGCGACCGTTAGCCGCAGCACAACCTGTGGATAACTCTGTGAACAAGCTTGTGATTACCTGTTGGAGCCAAGCGCTATTTCAACCGCTTGGCTTATTCCGCCGCGCACCTGCAGCCCAGCAAAAACAGGCATTTGCGCAAAGACAGGCGGTGTTGCGATGCGGCATGGCTTTCGCTAAAGCTGCGAATGCCACTTGTGCATAAACATTTCTTGTGGTTAGCACAGGGAGCGTTTGCGGGGTCCTAGTGCGCCTTGTTCTTGGCGATCTCGATATCGTTCATCAGCGCCTTGGCCATGTCGCACAGGTAATCGGCAGCACCCAGGAATTTATGGTCGTCTTCCATATCGCCCTCACGGACCAAGTGCTTGATGTAGCCCATCAGGATGGAGACATGCTCATAGGCGGCATCGACCGGGATACCGGGCTCGACGCGGAGCAGATTGAGGGAGGGGTTGCCGGCGGGGAGGAAGGTTTCTACGCCTGCGGTGGTGATGGGGTCAGTAATTTCTTTCTTCATGGCAAAACCTTATTCGAGGAAAAGGGACTGCCAAAAATCTTTCTCACGGATTTCAGGTGGCAGCCGTACGCGGGGTGAGAAACCGGTCGAATAAGGAAGCCCGGCCAGACCGAAGTCTGCCCACGTACGGCCGCCATAAAGGGGTAGCGCATTATTCGAAGCAGGGTTCTCACACCCGGTCGCCTGAGCGACCCGGAAACGTTATCCGTGAGCCATTTTCCCGACAACAGCGATACTTCGGCGGCGCGCGTAGGATACGTCTGAAGCCTACAGATCCTGAAGCCTTCAGGTCCCAGGTTCAGAATTTTCGTACCTGCAGGCTAATCGATAAGTGTAGGAGCGGGTTCACCCGCGAAGAGGCCCTCCCAGGCAATCCCATGCTAAATCCACCCTCATCGGTGTATCATCCGCGCCCCAAATCATTAAAAAGTGAATCGCGCGCTGCCCAGCGGCCCTGCGATCTTCTGGCATTGCGCCAGATTCGACATTGGACCCACCCCATGCCACTAACCAAACCCCTCGCCCTGCTCAGCTTCGCCCTGGCCCTGACGGCCTGCTCCCAACACCCAGCGTCGCACCCCAGCGACAACCTGGGCTGGAACCACCCCGGCATGCAGCTGGGCGGTGACAACGGCCTGCCCATGCGCACCGAAAGCCCCTGCCGCAAGCGCGGCTGCGACAACGACAAGCTGTTTTTCAACCCAGGTAAAAGCGAGCCAAGCGTCACCACCCTGCACCGCGGCTGGTAAGAAATTTCTTCTTTTAGGTCGGTGACTTAGCTCTTTTACGAACAATCGCAACGAAGTGGTTTACAGGCGCCAACCGATCGCTATAATGACGCCCCATTGCCGGTATAGCTCAGATGGTAGAGCAACTGACTTGTAATCAGTAGGTCTCGGGTTCGATTCCTGATGCCGGCACCATATAAATCAACGACTTAGGCTCACCAAGCGGTGGGCCTTTTTCGTTTTTGGCCTTTTTGTCACCGCTTTTGTCACCACTCTGAAGGCGAGCCCCTACCGAGGTAGGATTAGGGTACTTTTAGGGGTAGGGCGCTCAGTGTTAGCGCTCAGAGGGACGTCTTCCCTCCTGATGCATCTCCTCACTAGCCAGAGGCTGCTGAGCTCACGCCCAACGGATACCCAAAGTAGATTTGCGGGGTAGACTCTCTCGGCAAGCGTCCCACGGTCAGGCCGGATGGAATTGCCCTCCCTGGTCGACTGCTGGAGTCGCGCCTATGCAGAGCTAGACAACGTCTGCAAAATCGCCAAACCTGATTGCCTCTAGCATCACCACAAAATTCATTATCAAGGACAGTTTCGAATGAAGGTTGACGAAAGCAAGCTCTCGATTGCAAACCTACGGGACATGCTTAATCGCGGAGATTTAGTGGCAAATCACGCATACCAGCGCTCGCCGGGTCTTTGGCCGAATGCGTCGCGCAGCTATTTCATTGATACAATTCTGGAAGGATATCCCTTCCCCAAGATCTACTTTCACGAATACCTCGACAGAAAAACAAAAAAGGTCAGAACTGAAATTGTTGATGGCCAGCAAAGAATCACCACTATCTATGACTTCTTGAATGACAAATTCGCTCTTGGAAAAAACTCAAATAATTATGCAGGCGCTAAATTTTCTGACCTTGACGAAGATACTCAAGACCGATTTTTCTTCTATACCGTATCTACCGATGTGATTCGTGACGCTGGATACTCTGAAATACTTCAGATGTTTCGCCGCATGAACGCATACACTCTCCCTCTTAATGCAGCCGAAAAGCGACATTCCGAATTCTTTGGGGAATTCAAAGATCTCATCACTAGAACCCTGGATCATACTAACCTACTCTATGAATGGGGGATTTTCACAACTCGGCAAATTGTGAGAATGAATGATGCCGCGTTCATTGCAGACCTTGTACTTGCTATACAGGACGGTATCACAAGCACAAGCGATGCAAAACTGCATGCTCTGTATAAAAAATATGATCAAGCATTCCCAGGTTGCGAGCAGATTGAAGAAGATATCAGTCGAATCTTCGAGGTAATCGCACAAGACTTGTCGGGCATAAGAGACTCTTACTTCACAAAACCTCACGCCATTCACGCTTTGTTCTGCGCAATTTACCACAATATGTTTGGCCTTCCTGGGTTTGAACAGGCCACAGGAATTACGACAATCGGGCGAGCTATAACATGCCCCCCAGACCGAGCCACGGGAAATCTTTTAGAACTGGCAGCCGCACATGAAAGCAAGGATATGTCTCGTTTCCCAGAGTACGTCGACGCGATGAGTAGCGGTACAAATCGTGAAAAGCAACGGCTAGAACGCACAGCTTACGTCTGCAAAGCGCTCAGAGACGAGCTCTGATTATTCGGAAACTGAAAAAATGGATTTGGACAGCTTTTATTTCCGGTTCGAGCTACAAATACATCGCTCAGAAAAGCATTTTAGAGATGTATTGCAAAAATACGACCAGAAAGACAAGTCGTATAGGCACTACCTATTGGAGGGGATACTTTCTGGCACTTGGCAAGCTTACTGCTCATTTGTCAGGCAAGTCACAATCTATTCGTCTCTAGGATGCAAAACGGCAAACGGAGTAATACACCCGGCGTCGGTCACCCCTGCAATATGGGAGCGAGCGTCATATGTAGCTCTGAGAGCAGCAAACGGAGTGACAGTAAAGCCAACCGATTTAAATTCTCTTCTGATAAAAGAACCTACCTGGGGCGATAGCAGTAAAATTTCAGACATCGTAAATGCATTGAATCCGGGTAACGGTAGTACGTTGAAAAGCCATCTTGCCGGAGGCTTGACAGGCCCCAAACACTGCCAGCAAGTACGTAATGCGTGTGCTCACCGAAACCATCAAACCAAAGCTGCGCTAAAGACATTGGCGCCCTCTTATATCGCATCAGCAGTGATCCATCCAACAGATGTTATGACTTGGAGAGAGCCCCAGAGCCAAGAATTTGCTTTCCTATCGTGGACGGATGATATGAAAACGATTGCACATGGCGCGGTGCATTGACTATAGGGCGGTGAAACTTCGCTTTTGCTCAGGCGTTTACAAAAGGTGGATTTGTAATGTAATCCGATAGCCTTAAAGCAGTCGCACTTTCACATCTGCTCAGAACGAACTGGAAGAGCTGCGGAACAAATGCTTTTAAACGGAGCGCGGCAGCGCGACATCCTCGCTCTTTTAGTGAACGTTGGCTGTTACGTGAGATTCTGCTCGTCGGTCACCGTGTTCGCTGCTGACAAAAGCACGCCAGGGCCCGAGGGTGGGGCGGCAAGGCTCGCGAAGCGACCGCGTAGCGGTTTGCCTTGCCGAACTGCCCGACCCTGGCATGCTGGCTCAGCAGCGAATACGATGACTGGCGACACTCCCAGGGCTCCGTGAGCGCGCTCCTAAATATGTATTTCGCTAAATACTCTCAAATAACTCACACACCGATACTTCACCCATTTTATTTTGCTGTCCAGTCGCCGTGCAAACTGAAGTGATGTCTAAATTTGCTAGATACTCCGCCGCTATCGCTGGGCTTGCATACTCGTCTAACTCATGTTTGTTCCTATCCTTTATTTGCAGTCGTGCATGTTTGCAAAGAAGACATCGAGTTTTCAGTGCATCACGGTGCAGCATCACCTGAAACTGGGACAGTGTTTCTTCTCGTTTTCTTGCTAGCGGTAGCTGATCCATCTCTTTCCACCTTTGTTGTTTTTATTTTTGTTTTCATGGCAAAACCTAGGCCTTCGGCAACCTTCACTATTTTCTCGTGCTCCGCATCGACTTGCTTCTGCCTAATTTTCTCAGCCTGTTCACTGGCTACCTTTTTTGCATGCTTCGCAGCCTCCTGCTCGGCCATAATTTGTAAGTATTTTTGATTGGCCCGTGCTGCTTTCTGACTTTCCTCCAGATTGGTCTGATGGGCTTCCCACGCTAACTCATCGGCTATTTTGTTGCCGGTCTTAGGGAATCTCCGAACAAGCCTTCAGTTATGCGAGAATCCCCGCAACACCTGA
>JADHEF010000204.1_pt1 | contig 72690 bp, 63 predicted proteins | sample 8952391 | NCBI WGS metagenome assembly JADHEF01 (sample SAMN16124439, study PRJNA663245) | bioreactor sludge metagenome | isolation source: sludge (nitrite) | place: India:Bengaluru | collected 2019-02-28
CGTGCAGGCGGCGCAGCCAGCGGCGCAGTTCCTTGCGCACCTTGGTGTCGAGCGCCCCGAAGGGTTCGTCGAGCAGCAGAACCTTGGGCTCGACGGCGAGCGCCCGCGCCAGCGCGATCCGTTGCCGCTGGCCGCCTGAAAGCTGCGACGGATAGCGGTCGGCGAGCCAGTCGAGTTGAACGAGCTTGAGCAGATCCATGACGCGGCGGCGAATGCTCGCCTCGTCCGGCCGCTCGGCCCGGGGCTTCACACGCAGGCCGAAGGCGACGTTCTCGAATACCGACATATGGCGGAACAGCGCGTAGTGCTGAAACACGAAACCGACCTTGCGTTCGCGCGCGTGCAGATGCGTCGCCTCCTCGCCGGCGAACTTCACATGACCCGCGTCGGCCGTCTCCATCCCGGCGATGATGCGCAAGAGCGTCGTCTTGCCGCACCCGGACGGCCCGAGCAAAGCGACCAACTCGCCGGTCGGAATGCTGAGATTGATGTTGTCGAGCGCGACAAAACTGCCGAACCGCTTGCCGACGCCGCAGATTTCGATGCTCATGATGACTTCCCGCTGATTTGATCCGTTTTTTCGTTCGGCAACACCGCGTCGAGCATCGCCGTCTCCCGGCGCATCTGCCACTCGACCAGGGTCTTGGCGATTAGCGTCACCAGCGCGAGCAGGGCCAGCACCGAGGCCGAGGCGAAAGCGCCGATGGCGTTGTACTCGTTGTAGAGAATCTCCACGTGCAGTGGCAGCGTGTTGGTCTCGCCGCGAATGTGCCCGGAGACGACCGACACCGCGCCGAATTCGCCCATCGCGCGCGCGTTGGCGAGGATCACGCCGTAGAGCAGGCCCCATTTGATGTTGGGCAGAGTGACGCGGAAGAACATCTGCCAGCCCGAGGCACCGAGCGAGATCGCCGCCTCCTCCTCGTCCTTGCCCTGCGTCTGCATGAGCGGGATCAGCTCGCGCGCGACAAACGGGAAGGTGATGAACAAGGTGACGATGATCATGCCCGGTATCGCAAACACGATCTTGATGTCGTGTGCCTGCAACCACGGCCCGAACACTCCCTGCGCGCCGAAAATGAGCAGGAACACCAGCCCGACGACGACTGGAGAGACGGCGAACGGCAGATCGATCAACGTGATCAGCAGGCTCTTGCCGCGGAAATCGAACTTGGCGATCGCCCACGCCGCCGCCACGCCCACCGCGATGTTGAACGGAAGCACGAACAGCGCGATGAATACGGTCAGCCAGATCGCCGTGCGCCCTTCCGGATCGTTCAGCGCTTCGAGATACGCCGACCAGCCGCCGCGCAGCGCTTCGAAGAAGACGGCGTACAAAGGCAACGCCAGGAAGAGAAAGAGGAAACCGAGGCCGACACCGGTCAGCGTCCAGCGCAACCAGCGCGGCTCGGCGTTCGCCTTGTGCAGAGTCGTCGTGCTCACAGGCTCACCTCCTGCTTTCCGCGATGTCGGCCGTGATGTCTACTCGCCGCCCACCATTGCAGCGCATTGACACCGAGCAGCAGCACAAACGAGATCACCAGCATGACGCAAGCGAGTGCCGTCGCGCCGACCACGTCGTACTGCTCGAGCTTGGAGATGATCAGCAAGGGCGTGATCTCCGAAATCAGCGGCATGTTGCCGGCAATGAAGATCACCGAGCCGTACTCGCCGATCGCACGCGAGAACGCGAGCGTGAAACCTGTGAGCAGCGCCGGAACGATCCCGGGCAACAGAACGCGCAGAAAAGTCTGAAGGCGCGACGCGCCCAACGTTGCAGCCGCTTCCTCGATCTCGGGCTCGATGTCTTCGATCACCGGCTGCAGCGTGCGAACCACGAAAGGCAGGCCGATGAAGGTAAGCGCGACGACGATGCCGAGCGGCGTGAAGGCCACCTTGATGCCGAGCGGCTCGAGATGACGACCGATCCAGCCGTTGCTGGCGTAAAGCGTGGCCAGCGTTATGCCGGCGACCGCCGTCGGCAGCGCGAAGGGCAGGTCCACCAGCGCATCGACCAGACGCTTGCCGGGAAAGGGATAGCGCACCAGTACCCAGGCAACGACGAGGCCGAACACGGCGTTGATGGCGGCCGCCAGCGCCGAGGCGCCAAATGTGACGCGATAGGCGGCAAGCGCGCGCGTACCGGTAGCGATCTCCCAGAACTGCTCGAGACTGAGCGAACTTGCCTTGAACAAAAGCCCCGAGAGCGGCAACAGGATGAGCAGCGACAGGTAGACCAGCGTGAAGCCGAGCGACAGGCCAAAGCCGGGAAGGACGCGTTTATTCATGAGATGGTTGTTCTTCTATCGACGCGCCGGAACGGTTGTTGGCCGCCCCGGCGCAATGCCCGCGCTACTTCTGCGAGTAGATCTGGTCGAACGTTCCGCCGTCCTTGAAGTGCGTCGGTGACGCCTTGGCCCAGCCACCGAACACCTCATCGACGGTGAAGGTCTTGATCGCCGGGAACTGCGCGGCATACGTCTTCTGAATGTCAGGATCACGCGGCCGCAAGTAGTTCTTCGCGGCATTCTCCTGCCCTTCCTTGCTCCACAGGTATTCGAGATAAGCCTGCGCCAGCTTGCGCGTGCCCTTCTTGTCGACCACCTTATCGACGATGGCGACCGGGAACTCGGTGAGGATGGACAGCGTGGGATGCACGACGTCGAACTCGCCCTTGCCGAACTCCTTGGCGATCAGTTCGGCTTCGCTTTCGAACGACACCAGCACGTCGCCGATCTTGCGCTGCATGAAGGTCGTCGTCGCATCGCGGCCACCCGCGGCGAACAGCGGCGCGTTCTTGAGCAGCTTGCCGACGAATTCCTGCGCCGTCGCATCGCTACCGCCCGGCTGCCTGAGCGCGAAGCCCCACGCGGCGAGGTAGGAGTATCGGCCGTTGCCCGTGTTCTTCGGATGCGGAAGAATCACTTGCACGCCCGGTTGCACCAGATCCGGCCAGTCCTTCAAACCCTTGGGGTTGCCCTTGCGCACGATGAACACCATCGTCGAGGTGTAGGGCGAGGCGTTATCGGGGAACTTCTTCGCGTAATCGCGCGCGACCAGCCCCTTCTCGGCGAGGAAATCGACGTCGGAAGCCTGATTCATCGTCACTACGTCGGCTTCCAGGCCATCGGCCACGGCGCGCACCTGTTTGCTCGACCCGGCGTGCGACTGGCGAAGATCAACCGTATCGCCCGCTGTCTCCTTCCAGTGCTTCTGGAACAGCGGGTTGTAGTCTTTGTAGAAGTCGCGCGAGACGTCGTACGAGACATTGAGCAGGCCACCTTCCGCGAACGCCGGCACGGCCAGGACGGGAACAAGTGCGAGGATCAGGGTTCGTAGTAGCTTCGGCATGGCGCTCTCCAAATCAGAAGTCGTTTATCGCGGACAGGCCTCCACTATAGGCAGACGAATTAGAACCACAAAGCCTAGTTGTTTATTTACTTATTCCGAAATTGAATAAAAACTCGATCCACCACGTACAAACACACTGCAAACGACTAACATGGCGCGCCCAAACAGCACCGACCCGATCACCATGACCTCACTACCCGACACCCTCACCCGCTTCAACGGACGCCGCTACCACGTCTACAACGACTGGGTCAGACAGGCGCACGGCGGACGCATGCAGAAGGTTTCGATCGACGCCGGATTCACTTGTCCCAATCGCGACGGCGCGAAGGGTGTCGGCGGCTGCACGTTCTGCAACAACGAGGGTTTCTCGCCGAGCTATCTGCTGCAAGAGCGCGACATCGTGAAACAGATCGACATCGGCATCGAGTTCATGCGCCGCCGCTATCCGCGCACCAAGAACTTCCTCGCCTATTTCCAGAGCTACTCGAACACCTACGACAAGCTCGACAAGCTGAAGGCGCTTTACGACGTCGCCCTCGGCCACCCGGACATCGCCGGCATCGTCATCGGCACCCGCCCCGACTGCCTGCCCGAAGAGGTACTCGATTACCTGGCCGACCTCGCCACGCGCACCCTCGTCGAACTGGAGATCGGCATCGAATCGTGCAACGACGAAGTCCTGCGCGAATGCCTGCGTGGACACGACTTCGCCTGCACGCAGGAGGCCATCCGGCGTGCCGCACAACGCGGCCTGTTCATCACCGGCCACCTGCTGCTCGGTCTGCCGCTCGAGACGCGCGACAGCCTGATCGCCGGCGCCAAGGAACTCGCGGCGCTACCGATCGACGCACTGAAGTTCCACCAGTTGCAGATCGTGCGCGGAACGCGGCTCGCCAACCAGTATCGCGCCGACCCGGAAAGCGTTTCCCTGCTCGACCCGGCGAGCTATCTCGACGCCGTGATCGACGTCCTCGAATATCTCCCGCCAAGCATCAAGATCCAGCGGCTCGGCAGCGAAGTACCGCCGAACGTGCTCGTCTCGCCCGACTGGGGCTTTCGCCTGTCGCGCTTCCCGGAAATGCTCGAAAAGCGCCTTGAAGAAAGGGGCACCTGGCAGGGCCGGTTGAATCACGCGGAAACCCCCGAGGCTGAAAGCTGCAGCACGATATAATCCCGAGCTCGTGACGGATATCACAGGCGGTTCAATACAACCCGCATAGCATAGGAACATTCGGCAAAGCGCTCGCTACGGCAACAGACATCGATGGTCGCGACAAACACCTCATCCCGCACCAAGTATGAAGTTCATGCCGAACTGGCGGGAACCGGCCTGTTGTCGCCGTCTTTTGACGAATCGATGGCCGGCCATCCGCTCGAGCGTCGCGTAAACCGCATCGAGCGCGTTGCGTCGGCGTATCGCGGCCAAATCGACCGTCGGCTGGGAAACGGCAGAGTGTTCTTGTTCGATGCCGCCGACGCCGCCGTACTGGCCGCCTGCGAAATGCAACATCGATGCGCGGCGCTGCCGCAGGTTTCAGCGCAGCGGCTCGCCCTGCGCATCGGCATCCACCAGATCACCGCGCGCGAGCGATCGCACGACAACAGCTCGACGACCGACGAAACGGCCGCGCGACTTGCCGCGATGGATGACACCGTACTGGTATCGGAAAGTGTATTTTCCGCCCTCAACCTCGATCTGCGCACGATCGGCCGCCCCGCCAGCAGCTTGCCGGCGACCATGACCGGTTATCAGATCGACTGGCGCCGCGAGATTCCGTCGTCCGCGTACGGCGGCGAATCCTTCTGGCCGACCCACTACAGCGCGACGCCGATCAGCCCCTATCTACGCCTAAGCTATGGCATGAAGTCGCTTGAACTGACGGCCGAGAATCCGATCCTCACGGTCGGCCGCGACCCATCGAGCGATCTGGTGTTAACGGGCGTCCATGTCTCGCGCAACCACTGCCGCATCGAACGCAAGATCGACCGCATCGTGCTCATCGACCGCAGCACCAACGGCACCTGCATCGCCACCGACGAAGGCAAGGCTCGCCTGATCAAGAACGAATCGGTCGCACTCTACGGCAACGGATTGCTCTTTTTTGGTCGGCCGTTCAACGGCGAGCGCCGGGGTGGCGCCCGCTTCGAGTCGCTCTGAAGCACCGCAGCAATTAGCCCGGATTGCCGGGCTTCTTGCACAGTGCGTCGGCAAACGGCCCCTTGACCGGCACCCATCCTTCGCCAGGCGAAGTCTGGGAGCAAATATCGACAGCCCCCTCGGCACTGTGCCAGCGGTACCAGGCTGCCGGTCCGGCCCAAAGGCTTGAACAGAAGAACACCGCGCCGGAAAGAAGGAGGATGCGCCACATGAACTCACTCCAGGTCGCTTGAGGAAAAGCGAGGGTGTGTTCTCACAACCTCGCTGTCAAGCCCCTCGTCGATCGACAGATCAGAACGCCGGAACGACCGCACCTTTGTACTTGTCGGCGATGAACTGCTTGACGTCGGCGCTTTGCAGGGCCGTGACCAGCTTCTTCACCGCGTCGCTATCCTTGTTGTCGGGGCGCGAAACCAGCAGATTGGCGTACGGCGAGCTGGCGTTCTCGATGAACAGGGCGTCGCGCGTCGGCACCAGCTTGGCTTCGAGCGCGTAGTTGGTGTTGATCAGCGCCAGATCGAGCTGATCGAGGAGGCGCGGCAGCGTCGCGGCTTCCAGTTCCTTGATCTTGAAGCCCTTGGGATTCTCGGCGATGTCCTTGACCGTGGACAGGATGTTCTTCGAGTCCTTCAACTTGATCAGACCATTTTGCTCGAGCAGGATCAGCGCACGCCCGCCATTGGAGGGATCGTTCGGGATCGCGATGATCGCGCCATTAGGCAGATCGGCGATCTTCTTCACCTTCTTCGAGTAAGCGCCGTAGGGTTCGACGTGCACCGGAGCCACCGAAACCAAATTGGTGCCCTTGTTCTTGTTGAACTCGTCGAGATACGGCTTGTGCTGGAAGAAGTTCACATCGATCTTCTTCTCGGCGACCTGGACGTTCGGCTGGACGTAGTCGGTGAACACCTTCACTTTGAGAGCGATGCCCTCCTTGGCCAGCACCGGCTTGACGTGTTCGAGGATCTCGGCGTGTGGCACGGCGGTTGCCGCAACACTCAGCGTGGTTTCGGCGTGCGCCGTGAAAGCGGCAAAGGCAAACGCCGAGGCAATGAGTGAGACAAACTTGGTTTTCATTGTGTCGTCCTTTATGGGGATTGGAGTGGTAATTGCGTTGAAGCGCGTTCCTTGTGGGCCAGCGCTCAACTGCGGGTAAATCGATGCACGAGGCGATCGCCGAACGCCTGGATCAGCTGCACGAGCACGAGCAGGATGGCGACGGTAACGAACATCACGTCGGTCTGGAAACGCTGGTAGCCGAAGCGGATGGCCAGATCACCCAGGCCGCCGCCACCGATCACGCCCGACATGGCAGCGTAGGAGACCAGCGCGATGGCGGTGACCGTCGTCGCCGCGAGCAGCCCCGGAAAGGCTTCTGGCAGTACGGCGCCGAAGATCGTCTGCGACAGGCTGGCGCCCATCGACTGGCTGGCTTCGATGATGCCGCGATCGACTTCGCGCAGGACGTTTTCGACAAGGCGAGCGAAGAACGGTGTGGCGCCGACCACCAGCGGCGGGATCGCGCCCGGCACGCCGATCGACGTGCCGACGATCGTCACCGTCACCGGAATCATCAGGATCAGCAGGATGACGAACGGCATCGAGCGCAGCAGATTGACCAGCAGCGAAAGGAAACCGTAAAGCCGGGCGTGCGCCAATGGCTGCCGTGGCCCGGTCAGGAACAGTACGATACCGAGCGGCAGTCCGAGCACCACGGTAAATAGCAACGAACCGCCGACCATCGTCAGCGTTTCCACGGTCGCCAGACCGATATCCGACCAGTCGATGGCCAGGAAAGCATCCAGAATTGCCAGACTCATGATCCGAGTACCTCGCAGTGAATCGATTGCTGCTCGAAGGCCGCTTCGACGCGGCCAACATCCGCTTCCGAACCGATCACCTGCACGGTGAGCTGGCCGTACGGCGTGTCCTTGATGCGGCCGATAACGCCTTCGAGAATGTTGAAACTGACGCCGAGCGCCTTTGCGATGTTCTCCAGCACCGGCTGGTAGGTGATCTCGCCGAGGAAGGTGAGCCGCAGCAACGGCCCGGACAAGCCGAGGACCGAACCCAGATCGGCGCTCTCCTCGTGGTGGCTGCTCTCGCGCACCATGCCGCGCGTGACTGGATGTTTCGGGTGCAGCAGCACGTCGGCGACCGGCCCGTGTTCGACCACGAAGCCCCTGTCGAGCACGGCGACGCGGTCACAGATCGAGCGGATGACGTCCATCTCATGCGTGATGAGCACGATGGTCAGCCCGAAGCGTCGATTGATGTCGCGCAGCAGACGGAGGATAGCCTGCGTCGTTTGCGGATCAAGCGCCGAGGTCGCCTCGTCGCAAAGCAGCAATTTCGGGTGATTGGCCAGCGCCCGCGCGATGCCGACGCGCTGCTTCTGCCCTCCGGAGAGTTGCGCCGGATACTTGTCACGGTGCTCGGTCAATTCAACGAGTTCGAGCAACTCGCTGACCCGCGCGTCCATCTCGGTGTCGCTGTAATCGCCGGTCAGCTTGAGCGGAAAGCGGATGTTGTCGCCGACCGTCTTGGCGCCGATCAGATTGAAGTGCTGGAAGATCATCCCGGCCTTGCGGCGGTAGGCCTGAAGCTCGGTCTTCGACAGCTTCGTGATATCGCTGCCGTCGACCAGGATGCGGCCGCTGTCCGGTCGTTCAAGAAGATTCAGCGTGCGGATCAGCGTGCTCTTGCCGGCGCCTGAGGCGCCGATGATGCCGAAGATCTCGCCCTGTTCGATGCGCAGATTGATATCGGTGATGGCCGGTATGTCACGGCCGTCTACGACGTAGTGCTTGGAGATGTGTTCAATGTCGATCACTGGGGAATCCGTCTTGTTTTTCTTGGAGACGACACGCCCGAGCGAGTTGATTCATGCGTCGACCGGACGATGGTGCCGAGATAGGGCGTGGACTTTAGCACTCTCAGTTATAACGACAAACGAAGATTTCGCGATATCGATATTCCGACAGAGCACAATCAAGCGCGCGTCGACGGCCCGACGCCCCGCACCACCGAGTAAGACCGAAACGCCACTCTGAGGAGTCGACCAAAGAGGCTGCACGTCGTCACAGGTGTACGACGGGAAGCAGGGACACTCAACGACCAAGGGAAAAAAGGCTGGTTGCGGGGGCAGGACTTGAACCTGCGACCTTCGGGTTATGAGCCCGACGAGCTGCCAACTGCTCCACCCCGCGCCCGATTGATGCGCGCTGAAACTAGCGACTGAAAGAACTGGAGCGGGAGAAGAGTCTCGAACTCTCGACCTATACCTTGGCAAGGTATCGCTCTACCAACTGAGCTACTCCCGCTCGGAGCCTTTACTACTTACTGCCTTGACAGCAAGGCTGTCAGATACAACTGGTGCCGGTGACCGGAATCGAACTGGTGACCTTCGCATTACGAATGCGCTGCTCTACCGACTGAGCTACACCGGCACTTCTTTTCAAGCCAGCCCCAAAACCGCCGGGACAAGCCGGGAAAACTGGTGGTGATGGGCAGAATTGAACTGCCGACCTATGGGTTATGAATCCATCGCTCTAACCAACTGAGCTACATCACCAACAAGGCGCGAGATTATAGGGGGTCGTCCCGGCCCCGGTCAAGCGTTACGATCACACAAGGAATTTCTGCATTGTCTATAATGCACGCATGCCACTACCCGCATCCCTCATTGCATCCGTTGTCAGCGCCGTCATCGAGGCTGCTGTACAAAGCTCGGGCGCCACGACTGGTGTGCAGCAATACGAGTATTACACCGCGACCCGGACACTTCCGCCTGAAGCCAAGCAAGGGGTCATGTTCCCGCCGCTCGGCGATGGATTCGTGGTGATCGATGGGAAATCCTATCGCCTGGCGACGACCGCGCAGTTCCGCAGCCCGCAGAACCTGATCGTGATGCCGATGACGATCCAGGGCAAGAAGGACGTGGTTTATCTCGCAGACACCTACGGGGCGGTATCCCGCGTGTGGCTGCTCAGCTCAGCCGAAGTTTCGGCGCTTCAAGAAGACTAATCAGGAAGACATGGTAAAGAAACTGTTCATCCGCACCTTCGGGTGCCAGATGAACGAGTATGACTCGGACAAAATGGCCGATGTACTCGGTGCCTCTGAAGAAATCGTCAAGACCGACCGGCCCGAAGACGCCGACATCATCATCTTCAATACCTGCTCGGTGCGCGAAAAGGCACAGGAGCGGGTATTCCACGACCTCGGCCGCGTGCGCCCGCTGAAAAAGGACAAGCCCGATCTCGTCATTGCCGTGGGCGGCTGCGTCGCCAGCCAGGAAGGCGATGCGATCGTCAAGCGGGCGCCCTACGTCGACGTGGTGTTCGGGCCGCAGACGCTGCATCGCCTGCCGCAGCTGATCGCCGAGCGACGTAATGCAGGCAAGTCGCAGGTCGACATTTCATTCCCGGAGATCGAGAAGTTCGACAACCTGCCGCCGGCCAAGGTCGAGGGCGCCTCGGCCTTTGTCTCGATCATGGAAGGCTGCAGCAAGTTCTGCACTTTCTGCATCGTTCCCTACACGCGCGGGCAGGAGGTTTCGCGGCCGTTCGATGACGTTTTGACCGAAGTCGCGGGACTCGCGGCGCAGGGTGTAAAGGAAGTCACGCTGCTCGGCCAGAACGTCAACGCCTACCGCGGCGCGATGGCGGGCAGCGAGGAAATCGCTGACCTCGCACTCGTCATCGAGTACATCGCCGAAATCCCCGGCATCGAGCGCATCCGTTACACAACGTCGCACCCGCGCGAACTGTCGCAGCGCCTGATCGACGTATACACCAAGGTGCCCAAGCTCGTCTCGCATCTGCACCTGCCCGTGCAGTCCGGTTCCGACCGCGTGCTGGCCAACATGAAGCGCGGCTACACGGCGCTCGAATACAAGAGCCTGGTGCGCAAGCTGCGTGCGGCGCGGCCCGATCTGTCGCTCTCTTCGGATTTCATCGTCGGTTTCCCCGGCGAGACCGCCGAGGATTTCGAGAAGACGATGAAACTGATCGACGACATCGGCTTTGACGCCTCCTTCTCCTTCGTCTATAGCTCACGCCCGGGCACCCCGGCCGCCGAACTGACCGACGACACGCCGCAGGAGCTCAAGCTCGAACGGCTGATGCGCCTGCAGAAACGCATCGATGATCTCGCGCAGGACGTCTCCCAATCGATGGTCGGCTCGATCCAGCGTGTGCTCGTCGAGGGACTGTCGAAGAAGGACGATACTGAACTCGCAGGACGCACCGACAACAACCGCATCGTGAATTTCGTCGGCAATCCGCGCCTGGTGCACAGTTTCGTCGATGTGCGTATCACTTCGTCGCTACCGCATTCCTTGCGCGGCGAAATCGTTACCCGCGAAACCTGACCGAGGGAATCCACGACGGATGAACGCCAAGAATTCGACCAAAGCCGCCACGAAGCCGCGCGCCATTGAGTTGTTGCTCTCGCCAGTCAATAACACGCAATTGGCCAATCTGTGCGGCCCTCTCGACGAAAATCTGCGCCAGATCGAAACGGCGCTCGACGTTTCGATCGCCCGCCGCGGCGAGCGCTTTACCTTGCGTGGTGAACGCGAGCAGACGGCGCGCGCGTCGGAGGCATTGCAGATCTTCTACGCCCAGGCCAAGGAATCGCTCTCGGTCGACGAAATCCAGCTCGGCCTGATCGAGCTGATCAACAAGCCCGCGCGCAAGGATGCACCGGTCGGCGGCAACACGCCCATGCTGATGACGCGCAAGACCGAGCTGCACGGCCGCACGCCACGCCAGGTCGAATACCTCAAGCAGATACAGGAACACGACATCACCTTCGGCACTGGCCCCGCCGGCACCGGCAAGACTTACCTCGCCGTCGCTTCCGCCGTCGACGCCTTCGAGCGCGAACTGGTGCAGCGCATTGTCCTAACGCGCCCGGCGGTCGAAGCCGGCGAGCGGCTCGGCTTCTTGCCCGGCGATCTGGCGCAGAAGGTCGATCCCTACCTTCGTCCGCTCTATGACGCCCTCTACGATTTGATGGGTTTCGACAAGGTGGCCAAGCTCTTCGAGCGCAACGCGATCGAAATCGCCCCGCTCGCTTACATGCGCGGCCGGACACTGAATCACGCTTTCATCATCCTCGACGAGGCGCAAAACACGACGCCCGAGCAGATGAAGATGTTCCTCACGCGCATCGGTATCGGCGCCAAGGCCGTCGTCACCGGCGACGTGACGCAGATCGACCTGCAGCGCGGCCAGAAGAGCGGCCTGATCGAGGCGCGCCAGATCCTGCGCGAAGTGCGCGGCATCGCTTTCACCGAATTCCAGAAGGAAGACGTCGTGCGCCACCCGCTGGTCGCGCGCATCGTTTCCGCCTACGAGGCGCACACGGCGGCGCTGGAGGCCAAGCTCAATGACAAGTAAGCGCCTCAATCTCAGCGTGCAATACGCCTGCAATCAAGGTGGCTTACCCTCTCGACCGCAGATCCGCGCCTGGGTGCGCGCAGCGCTGGACGTCGACGAGAAGCGCGGCGGGCAGATCACGATCCGCTTCGTCGAGCCGGAAGAAGGACAGTCGCTCAACAACGATTACCGCGGCAAGGATTACGCGACCAACGTGCTCTCCTTCCCCTACGAAGTCGAACCCGTCGTCGCAGGCGATCTCGTCATCTGCGCGACAGTCGTCGAGCGCGAGGCCGCCGAGCAGGAGAAAACGCTCGAGGCGCATTATGCGCACCTGATCGTGCACGGCATCCTGCATCTGCAGGGCTACGACCACGAGATTGGCGAAAACGAAGCACTGCTCATGGAAAACAAGGAACGCACGATCCTCGCGCAACTCGGCTTTTCCGACCCTTATCGCAACGACACTGACTGATGGACCCTGACAAACCGTCTTTTTTCGAACGCATTTCCTCGCTTTTGCTGAGAGAACCCGAGGACCGGGAACAACTCATGCAACTCTTGCATTCGGCGCACGAGCGCAAGCTGCTCGACGCCGATGCACTCTCCATCACCGAGGGCGCGCTCGCTGCGTCCGAAGTCAGCGTGCAGGACGTCATGGTGCCGCGTGCGATGATCGAGTTCGTCGACATCGACGCACCGCTCGACAAAGTCATCGCCCAGGTCAACCGTACCGCCCACTCGCGCTTTCCAGTCTTTGACGACAACCGCGACAACATCGTCGGTATATTGCTGGCCAAGGACCTCTTGCGCGTCCGCCCCGACCGCCCGTTCAACCTGCGCGACTGGCTGCACCCGGCGGTTTTCATCCCCGAATCGAAGCGACTCAACGTCCTGCTGCGCGAATTCCGCGTCTCGCGCAACCACATGGCAATCGTCATCGACGAGTACGCTGGCGTCAGCGGCCTGATTACGATCGAGGACGTGCTCGAACAAATCGTCGGCGAGATCGAGGATGAATACGACTTCGACGAGTCCGAGGGCAACATCCGGCCCGACCAGTTCGGCCGCTTTCGCGTGAAGGCGCAGACATCAATCGAGGACTTCAACGAGCATTTCGGCAGCCAGTTCGGCACCGACGAGTGCAACACCGTCGGCGGCCTGATCCTCCACCACCTCGGCCGTGTCCCGCGGCGCAAGGAGGAAATCACGCTCGACGGCCTGAATTTCATGGTTCTGCGTGCCGACCGACGACGCCTGTACACCCTCCTTGTCACCCGAGAGCAGATTCTGGATGAAGCATCCTGAGCTGGCGACGCGGCAGCTGATCGCCGCGGGACTGCTCGGTGCCGCCAGCGTCGGCGCCTTTGCGCCGCTCAACTGGTTCGTACTAGCCTGGCTGACGCAGGCCGGGTTATTCATCCTTCTGAGTCAAGAAGCCAGCTGCGACCGGCGAATGCGCCGCGGGGCCTTGATCGGTGGCGCATTCGGCTTCGGTTTCTTCATCACCGGCGTCTCGTGGGTCTATGTCAGTCTGAGCACTTTCGGCGGCATGCCTTCGGTACTGGCTGCGCTTGCCACACTGCTCTTCTGCGTTTTCCTCGCGCTGTATCCGGCGCTGGCGGGCGCGCTTTTTGTCCGGTACGCGCCCAAACACGGCTGGCATCGCGCACTACTTCTTGCAGCGCTACTAACACTCGGCGAGTGGCTGCGCGGCTGGATCTTCACCGGCTTTCCCTGGCTCGCCCTCGGCTACTCGCAAACGCCGCCCAGCCCGCTCGCTGGCTACGTGCCGCTGTTCGGCGTATTTGGCGTGTCGTTGCTGACGCTGTTCGTTGGCGCCTTGCTTGGCGAATCGATGCGGGGGCTCGCGGCAAAACAAGCATCGTCGCGAGTTTCAGCCGCCCCGCCCGTCCTGCTGACCTTGGCCGTACTCGCCGGCGGCGCCTGGCTGAACGACCTTCGCTGGACGACACCACAGGGATCGCCAATCAGCGTCTCGCTGCTGCAGGGCAACGTCCCGCAGGATCTCAAATGGCGACCCGAGAAATTCATCGAATCGCTGCGCACCTACTACCACCTCGCGCGTGAAAACCCAGCGCAACTCACCGTCCTGCCGGAGACTGCGTTGCCGGCCTTCCTCGACAACGTGCCGCGCGAGTATCTGGATGAAATCAGGAAGCTGGCGGAACGCGAACGGGGCGACCTCATCTTCGGCATCGTCGTCGGCAACAACGAAAACTATGCGAATGGTGCGGTCAGCGTGGGCACGTCACCCGAGCAGCAGTACCGCAAATCGCACCTCGTTCCCTTCGGCGAGTTCATCCCGCCCGGGTTTTCGTGGTTCTTGAAGTTGGCCAACATCCCGATGGCGTCGTTCTCGCCAGGTACGTCGCCGCAAACGCCGATGTCACTGGTCGGGCAGCAGGTGGCCGTCAATATCTGCTACGAGGACGCCTTCGGCGAGGAAATCATCCGTAGCCTGCCCACCGCGACGCTGTTGGTGAACATCTCCAACGTCGCCTGGTTCGGCGATTCGCTCGCGCCGGCGCAACACCTGCAGATCGCCCGCATCCGCGCGCTCGAGACCGGTCGCATGATGCTGCGCGCGACCAATACCGGCATGACTGCCATCGTCGACACGCGCGGTAACGTGCAAAGCGTTTTACCGCCCTTTACCCGCGGCGCGCTGCGTGGCGAGGTCGTCGGCCATACCGGTGCGACGCCTTACGTGCGTTGGGGCAACTGGCCGGCGATCACGTTTGCCCTGTGCATTTCGCTGCTGTCGCTGGCTGTTCCCGGCAGGCGCGAAGCGGTATCCTGAGCCGCTTGAAATTGCGGAGAAACAAAGGATGGCGCTACTTTCCTGGTCAAACCAATATGCAATCGGCGATGACGTCATCGATACCGAGCATGAGGAACTGTTCCGCCTGATCAATGACTTCCACAACCGCTGGCTGGACGCGCACAACCGGCAGGACATCGCCCGCGTCTTCAATCAGCTGGTCGCCTACGCCGAGATGCATTTCCGCCATGAAGAAGCAGTCATGGAATCGCACGACTTCCCGAAACTCGCGGCGCACAAGTTGCTGCACGAAAACATGGTCGAAACGATCTTTCAGTTACATCGATCGTACATGGAGGAGAACCTCAACCTCGAGGTCAGCACCATGAAATTCGTCAGGGCCTGGCTGCTCGAACACATCCTCGAGAACGACTACGGATTCCGCGATTTCCTCGCCCGCAAGAAGGGCGCCATCGAATCAACCGCGCAGTGACCTTCCCCCACAACCCCGGATCGCCATCACCATGACCACCACTCAACCGCAGACCCAAACCGTCACCCTCACGCATACCTCGCGGCTCTACCCCGAGTTGCATGCGGCCGGCGAAGCGGGACTCCCCGTACTGCTTGTCGAAAATGCACTCGGGCGCGCCGTCATTGCCTTGCAGGGCGCGCACGTGCTCGCCTTTCGTCCCAGAGGGCAACGCGAGATGCTGTGGCTCTCGCCCAAGTGCAAGTTGCAGCCGGGAACGGCGATTCGCGGCGGCATCCCGCTCTGTCTGCCCTGGTTCGGCCCCGGCCCGGACGGCAAATCAGCGCACGGCTTCGTGCGCACTGCCGACTGGACGTTGGCGAACAGTGAAACCCTGCCGAGTGGCGCCACGCGCGTCACGCTCGAACTCGTCGGTGACGCCTCGACCAGCGCGCTCTGGCCGCACGCCTTTGTCTTCCAGCTCGAACTCCTCGTTGCCGACACGCTGACGCTGACCCTGTCGGCAACGAATCGCAGCCAGATGGCTGCGCGCTTCGCCTTTGCCTTCCACACCTACTTCGCTGTTCCCGATGTTGCGCAAGCGCGCGTCAGCGGACTGGAAGACACGGACTACATCGACAAGATGGACGGCGGCACACGCAAGCGCCAGGCGGGCGAAGTCACGATAGACGCAGCGACCGACCGCATCTATCTCGACGTACCCAGGAAACAGACGATCGAAGGCGCGGACGGCCGCATCGCCGTCGAGTCTGACGCCGGCAGCGCGATCGTCTGGAACGCCTGGGACAACGACCGCAACATCGCCGACATGGGCGAAGGCAACCACGTCGGCTACCTGTGCGTCGAGCGCGGTGAAGTGGCCGAACGGGCACTGACGATTCCTCCGGGCGAAACCTTCCAAAGTTGGATGACGCTGTCGCTGTAGTTCGGCTGATCGATGAGGCCATGAGAACCGGGCGCCAGGCATCCCTTGCGCCCGATCCGTCTTTCTCGTCGGCTGAAAAACCAAGTAAAATCGCGGTTTCTCCCGTTTTGTCGAAGCCTCACATGCCCATTCAGCCTACGTTTCAGGAAGTCATCCTGCGTCTCCAGAGTTTTTGGGACAAACAGGGTTGTGCGCTGCTCCAGCCTTACGATATCGAGGTCGGTGCCGGCACTTTCCATACCGCAACATTCCTCCGCGCCATCGGCCCGGAGCCTTGGAACGCCGCCTTCGTGCAGCCGTCGCGCCGACCGAAGGACGGCCGCTATGGTGAAAATCCGAACCGCCTGCAGCACTACTACCAGTATCAGGTAGTCCTGAAGCCCTCGCCCGACAACATCCAGGAGCTTTACCTGCAGTCGCTCGAAGCGCTGGGCATCAACCTGAAAGAGCACGACATCCGCTTCGTCGAGGACGACTGGGAATCGCCGACGCTCGGCGCCTGGGGCCTCGGCTGGGAAGTCTGGCTCGACGGCATGGAAGTCACCCAATTCACCTACTTCCAGGAAGTCGGTTCGCTGACCTGCAAGCCGGTGCTCGGCGAAATCACCTACGGCCTTGAACGTCTGGCCATGTACCTGCAAGGCGTCGAGAACGTCTATGACCTCGTATGGACCGAAGCCAACGGCCAGGTGCTCACCTACGGCGACGTCTACCACCAGAACGAAGTCGAGCAATCGAAGTACAACTTCGAGCATTCAAACGTCGAAATCCTTTTCCGCCACTTCAGCGACCACGAATCGGAAGCCAAGCGTCTGATGGGTCTGAACCTCGCGCTGCCGGCCTTCGAGCAAGTCATGAAGTGCTCGCACTGCTTCAACCTGCTCGACGCACACGGCGCCATCTCGGTCACCGAGCGCGCTGCCTACATCGGCCGCGTCCGTGCCCTGGCGCGCGAAGTCGCGCAGTCCTACTACAACTCCCGTGAAGCGCTCGGCTTCCCGATGTGCAAGGGAGCGAAATAACATGACCACAGCCACCCTCCTCGTCGAACTCCTGACCGAAGAATTGCCGCCGAAGGCGCTGTCGCGCCTGGGCGAAGTCTTCTCCGCGCAAATCCACGCTGGCCTCGCCGCACGCAAGCTGCTGACTGCCGGCGACCAGTACCAATGGTTCGCCACGCCGCGCCGCTTGGCGATCCAGGTGCCGGGCGTACTGGCCGTCGCGCCGGATGCCGCCGTCACCGAAAAAATCATGCCGGTCAGCGTCGCACTGGACGCCAATGGTCAGCCGACCCAAGCTTTGCTGAAGAAGCTTGAGGGCAAAGGCATTCCGGTTTCCGAGGTCGCCAAGTTCGAGAAGCGCATGGACGGCAAGGCCGAAGCGCTGTTCTACGAAGCCACCGTAAAGGGCGTTGCGCTCGATGACGTGCTCGCCGGCATCGTCGCCGACGCGCTGAAGAAGCTGCCAATCCCGAAGGTCATGCGCTGGGGCGATACCGATCACCAGTTCGTGCGCCCGGTACACGGTCTGATCCAGCTGCACGGCAACCGCGTCGTGCCCGGCGAACTGCTCGGCCTCACCAGCCGCACCGTCACCCGCGGCCACCGCTTTCTGTCCGCCGGCGACATCGCGATCAAGAACGCCGACACCTACGCTGACGCGCTCAAGACCGAAGGCAAGGTCGTGGCCAGCTTCGCCGAGCGCAAAGCCAGCATTGCCGCACAGCTCGATGCAAAGGCCAAGGAACTGAACGCAACGATCAATCCCTCGGAAGGCCTGCTCGACGAAGTGACCTCGCTCGTCGAATGGCCGGTCGTCTACGTCGGCGAATTCGAGTCCGAATATCTCGACGTGCCGCAGGAGTGCCTGATCCTGACGATGCAGCAGAACCAGAAATACTTCCCGCTGCTCGACCCGTCGAAGAAGCTGCTCAACAAGTTCCTGATCGTCTCCAACATGCAGGTCGACGATCCCAAGCACATCGTCGGCGGCAACGCCCGTGTCGTGCGCCCGCGCCTGTCGGATGCCCGCTTCTTCTTCAACCAGGATCGCAAGGCGACGCTGGCTTCCCGCCTGGAGAAGCTCGGCAACGTCGTGTACCACAACAAGATCGGTTCGGTACTGCAACGCGTCGAACGCCTCGAGACGCTGGGCGGCAAGATCGCCGGTAAACTCGGCGCCAACGCTTCGCTCGCCGCCCGCGCGGCGCGCCTGGCCAAGGCCGACCTCATCACGGACATGGTCGGCGAGTTTCCCGAACTGCAAGGCATCATGGGCCGCTATTACGCCCTGCACGACGGCGAGGACAAAGAGGTCGCCGACGCCGTGCAGAGTCACTATCAGCCGCGCTTCGCCGGCGACGCACTTCCGGCCGGCAACATCGCCTGCGCCGCAGCCCTCGCCGACAAGCTCGATGCGCTAGTCGGCTTCTTCGGTATCGGCCAGATTCCAACCGGCGACAAGGACCCGTTCGGCCTGCGCCGCGCTGCGCTCGGCGTGCTGCGCATCCTGATGGAAACGCCGCTGCCGCTCGATCTGGCCGACCTGATCGCCGATGCGCAAGCAGGCTTCGCTTCGGGCATCCTGACGCAACCCGTCACCGAACCGCTGCTCGACTTCATGCTCGACCGTTTGCGCGGTCTGCTCAAGGACACCGGCCATGCCCAGGACGTGATCGAAGCCGTACTGGCCCAACGCCCGACGCGCATCGATCTCGTGCCGCCGAAGCTCGCCGCAGTGCGCGACTTCCTCGGTTTGCCGGAAGCGCTGGCTTTGGCCGCCGCCAACAAGCGTATCGGCAACATCCTGAAGAAGGCTGAGGGCGCCCTGCCAGAACCCGACGTTGCACTGCTGCAGGAAACCGCAGAGAAAGCGCTGTTTGAACGCGTGACGCTGATCGCACCGGTCGTCAAGTCGCACGTCGCCAACGAGGACTACGCCGACGCGCTGAAGGTGCTCGCCTCGGTGCGTGCCGAAGTCGATCAGTTCTTCGAAGACGTGATGGTCAACGTCGACGAACCGCTGATCCGCGCCAACCGTCTCGGTCTGCTTAAATCTCTGTTCGACTTGCTCAACGCAGTCGCCGACATTTCCAAGCTGGGCGTATGAAACTCGTCATCCTCGATCGCGATGGAGTCATCAACTACGACTCCGAACACTTCATCAAGTCGGTAGCGGAGTGGAAAGCCCTGCCGGGCAGCCCTGAGGCAATCGCCAAGCTGACCCAGGCCGGCTATCGCGTCGTGGTGGCAACCAACCAGTCCGGCATCGGGCGCGGGCTGTTCGATATGGACACGCTCAACGCCATGCACGACAAGATGCATCGCGCAGTGCAGGGGGCGGGCGGGCGGATCGACGCGGTGTTCTACTGCCCGCACACGGCGGACTCCAACTGCAATTGCCGCAAGCCGAAGCCGGGCATGATGGAGCGCATCGCCGACTGCTTCAACGTCGACCTCAAAGGTGTCTTTGCCGTCGGCGACTCGTTGCGCGATCTCGAGGCCGCGGTGACGGCCGGTGCGCTGCCCATCCTCGTCCTCACCGGCAAGGGCGGAAAAACGCTCGCCGAAGGCAACCTGCCGGCCGGAACCCTCGTCTTCAACGACCTGGCCGCAGCCGTCGAGCACATTCTGAGAACATGATTTCTGTCATCCGGTCCGTCGTCTACCTGATACTCGCCACGCTGATCACCGCGCCATTCGGCTTTCTTGTCACCTTGGCCGTTGTCTTGCCGATGCGCGCGCGCTTCTGGCTGATTTCTGTCTGGCGCGCCGGTTTCATGGCGATCTGCCGTTACGTCCTCGGGTTGCACTACCGCGTCGTCGGGCGCGAGAACATCCCGAGTTCTCCGTCGATCATCTTCTCCAAGCATCAATCGGCCTGGGAAACGGTCGGCTTGCAGGCAATCTTCCCGGATCAGGTCTTCGTGCTGAAGAAGTCGTTGCTGATGATTCCCTTCCTTGGCTGGGCGTTCGCTGCCGTAAAGATGATCTCGATCGACCGCAAGGCCGGCAAGGACGCGCTGCGGCAGGTCATCGACCAAGGCTGCGAGCGGCTGAAGGCGGGTTACTGGGTCGTCATCTTCCCCGAAGGAACACGTGTTGCGCCGGGTGAAAAGCGCCGCTTCAAGACGGGCGGCGCGCACCTCGCCGTCGCCTCGGGCGCATTGCTCGTGCCGGTGGCGCACAACGCCGGCGAGTTCTGGGCGCGCAATGCGTTCGTCAAGAACCCGGGCGTCATCACGGTGAGCATCGGCCCGGCGATTGATCCGGCGGGACGGACGGCCGACGAGATCACGGCGATCGCCGAGCAATGGATCGATGGCGAGATGTGCCGCATATCGCCAAAACACTGCCCGCAGGCCACGACGACGACAGCGTCGGCCACCGCAAGCTGAACATCCGTCGCCTGTGTTGCGTCCGGAAAAAACGCTGTCGGGCGACGAGACACCCCGCACCATCGCCTTCGGCGACCGCATCATCCCCTACGTGCTGCGGCGCGCCCGGCGGCGCACCATCGGCCTGACCATCGACCACCGTGGATTGCGTGTCGGTGCGCCGCCGCGTGCGTCGATCAAGGACGTCGAGTCCCTGATCCTGCGCCACGGCGCCTGGGTCACCGAAAAACTCGATGAGTGGCGCGCACGCGCGCCTGCGGAGACGCAGAAAGTCGTGGATGGCCTGCGTCTGCCGCTGCTCGGCGGGACGATGGAAGTCCGTCTGGCCAGCGGTGCCAATCGTGCGCTATGGAGTCCGCTAACGCCGCCGATACTGACGCTGCTTCTGCGCTCGGTTGAGGATGCAAGAACGGTGCTCGAACGCGCCTTGCGCAAGCGGGCCTGCGACCTGTTTTCCGAACGGCTTTCGCTTTTCGCCGCGCGTATGGGGTTGCGCCTGCCGCCGCTCTCGCTCTCCTCGGCGCGTACGCGCTGGGGCAGTTGCAGCCTGAAGACCGGAATCCGGCTGAACTGGCGACTGATCCATTTTCCGCAGCACATCGTCGACTACGTCGTCGTGCACGAACTGGCGCATCTGCGCGAGATGAACCACAGCTCGCGCTTCTGGAGCATCGTCGAGCAGCACTACCCGACTTACCGCAGCGCACGCGGCGAGTTGAAGCAACTCGCCGCCGGCTGTCCGCACTGGTAGTCAGCAGCGATCAGTGTCCGCCGCGCAGGGCCGCGGTTTCCGCACGCTCGATCTCCGCACGCACGGCAGCCTTCATCTCGCGCTCACGCCGCGACTGCGTGCGTATCGTCATCAGGCTGTAGGCGATGATGCCGACCGATACGGTGAGGATCAGGATCGTCGCCGCGGCGTAGATCGACGGGTTCACGCCGCGGCGGGCGTAGCCGAAGATCACCTGCGGCAGCGTGGTGACGCCCGGCCCCGAAAGAAACTCCGAGATGACCACGTCGTCGAATGACAGCGTGAAAGTCAGCATCCAGGCCGCAATCAGCGACGGCAGGATGTTTGGTAGCGTTACCAGGAAGAACACCTGCACCGGACGGCAACCGAGATCCATCGCGGCTTCTTCGATGGTGCGGTCCATTTCGCGCAGACGGGCACTGATGACGACCGTCGCGTAGGCCATGCCGAGCAGCGTGTGCCCGATGACGATCGTCGTCACGCCGCGATCCGGCCAGCCGATGGCGTGCTGGACCGAGACCATGAGCAAGAGGAGCGACAGGCCGATGATCACTTCGGGCATGACCAGCGGCGCGCTCACCAGGCCGGAGAACAGCGAGCGCCCACGGAAGCGCTGGTAGCGCACGAGGACGAAGGCGGCGAAGGTGCCGAGAATCGTCGACAAGGTCCCGGTAATGACCGCCACGCGCAGCGACAGGAAAAAGCCGCTGACCAGCCTCGAATCGTTGAGCAGCGCCGTGTACCAGCGCGTCGAAAAGCCCGTGAAGATGCCGTCCTGGCGCGTGCTGTTGAACGAAAAAAGGATCAGGAAAACGAGCGGCGTGTACAGAAACAAGTAGACGACGACCATCCAGAAGCGGCCGAAGTAGTTCTGCAGGAAACGGGCGAAGGTTTGGGAAAGCTTGCTCACGTCATTCCTCCGCCGCATCGCGCTCGGCGCTGTAATGGTTATAGACCGCCATCGGCACGAGGATGAAGAGGATCATGACGATCGCCAAAGCCGCGGCGCGCGGCCAGTTGTTGCTGCTGAACATTTCATCCCAGACGACACGGCCGATCATGATGTTTTCGGCACCACCGAGCAGCGAGGGGATGACGAACTCACCCAGGCAGGGAATGAACACGAGCATCGACCCGGCGATGATGCCGGCCTTGGAAAGCGGCACGGTGACCAGCCAGAAGGCCTTCCACGGACTGGCGCCGAGGTCGTGCGCGGCTTCAAGCAGGCGAAAGTCCATCTTCACCAGCGTCGCGTAAAGCGGCAGGATCATGAACGGGCAGTAGACATAGGTCATGCCGACCAGCATCGAGACGTCCGAATAGAGGAGCTGCAGCGGCTCCTCGATGAGACCGAGCCAGATCAGCGCGTTGTTCAGCACGCCCTGGTCGGCAAGGATGCCCTTCCAGGCATAAACACGCAGCAGGAAGGACGTCCAGAACGGCAGCATGATCATCATCAGAAGCGCCGGCTGAAAAGACTTCCTCGCGCGCGCAATCGCGTAGGCAAACGGGTAGCCAATCACCAGACACAGCACGGTCGTCCAGAACGCGTACTTGACCGAGGTCAGGAAGGCTTCGATGTAGATCGTCTGGCCAAAAAGCACGGCGCCGCTATCGTCGACCTCTTCGAAGATCGACAGATAGTTCTGATACTTCAGCATGATACGCAGGACACCGTCGACCGTTTCCATCAGCGGCGCGAACGGATCGACTCCGTTCCCCATGTCGGTCACGCTGATGCGCACCAGGATGAGGAAAGGAACGACGAAGAAGATCAGCAGCCAGACGAAAGGCACACTGATGATGAAGCGCTTGCCCAGACGCAGCTGGGAGAGTCTCTCGAGGATCATGGCGACCTCGCCTTATTGCGTCAGAACGACGGGATCGGCTTCATCCCACCAGAAGAACACCTGGTCTTCCCATGTGATGTCGATATTCTCCAGACGGCTGCCGTTCGGCTCGGTGACGACGACAGTGCGCCCGCTCGCGGCCTCGACGACGAAGGAGGTGTAGCTGCCGAAATAGGCGATTTCGCGCACCTTGCCGCTGAAGAGATTGACCGAGACATCCGCTGGCCGGTTCTTCGCGATGTAGATCTTCTCCGGCCGCACGGCCACGGCCAGCGGCATACCGATGGCACCGCCGATCCCGTGCGAAATGTGCATGACGCCGTGATCGGTCATGATCTCACTCCGATCCGGCTCATCGACGCTCAGTTGCCCATCGAAAAGATTGACGTTGCCGATGAAGTCCGCGACGAAGCGGTTGATCGGGCACTCGTAGATTTCCTTCGGCGTCCCGACCTGAAGTACCCGCCCGTGGTGCATGACGGCGATGCGCGAGGCCATGGTCATCGCCTCTTCCTGATCGTGCGTGACCATGACCACCGTCACGCCGACCGACTCGATGATATTCACCAGTTCGAACTGCGTCCGCTGGCGCAGTTTCTTGTCCAACGCCCCGAGCGGTTCGTCGAGCAACAGCAATTGCGGTTTCTTGGCGAGGCTACGCGCCAGCGCGACTCGCTGCTGCTGGCCGCCGGATAGCTGATGCGGCTTGCGCTTGGCGTAGGCAGTCAGCTGCACCAGATTGAGCATTTCCTCGACGCGCGCCTTGATCTGCGGCGCGGGCATCCCCTCGCGCTTCAGGCCAAAAGCGATGTTGTCCCAGATGTTGAGGTGCGGGAAGAGCGCATACGACTGGAACATCATGTTGATCGGCCGCTCATAGGGCGGGAAGGACGCGATGTCGACACCGTCCAGAAACACCTTCCCCGACGTCGGCTTTTCAAAACCGGCCATCATCCTGAGCAAGGTCGACTTGCCACAGCCGGAACTACCCAATAACGCAAAGATCTCGCCCTTCTGGATGGAAATCGAGACTTCATCCACGGCGATGACTTCATCAAATCGCTTTACCAAATTGTCCGTGCGTAAAAACCCCTGGTGACGAGGGTCCGGCTGGTTCATGGCGGTTAATTCCTGCTCTTGGATCAAATGCATGAAAAAAGCTGTGCTCGCCGACCAGGGCAAGCACAGCCTCGAAACCCGATGGGATACATCGGCGTGTTTTATTTGCCTTTCTTGAACTGCGTATAGACGTTGCTCATGGATTCGCGCGCTTCGTTGCTGAAGCTCGACGGAGACACCATCTTCGCCATCGTCTCGGCGTCGACGAATACCGTCTTGTTCTGCGCGATTTCGGGATTCACCTTCTCCAGGCTCGCCTTGTTGGCCGTGGCATAGCTGAGTTCGTTAGTCAGCGTTGCGGAGACTTCCGGGCGCAGGTAGTAGTCGATAAAGGCGGCGGCATTCTTCGGATGCGGCGCATCCTTGGGAACAGCCAGCGAGTCGAAGAAGATCAGGCCGCCGGTCTTCGGCAGGAGAACCTCGATTTCATTGCTGCTCTTGTTCTCGAGCGCCCGGCTGCGCGCGATGTTCATGTCGCCTGCCCAGCCCAACGCCACGCACGCTTTGCCGCCGGCCAGGTCGTCGATCATGGTGCTCGTGAACATACGTACGTCGCCGCGCACCTTGGCCAGCATTTCGCCCGCTGCCTTGTGATCGGCCGCGTCGTTGGAATAGGCGTTTTTGCCGAGGTAGTGCATGGCTGGCGGGATGATCTCGGTCGGCGAGTCGAGGAAGGCGATGCCGCAGGATTTGAGCTTCGCCGTGTATTCCGGGTTGAACACGAGATCCCAGGCGTTTTCCGGCATCGGCGTCGAACCGAGTGCCTTCGCGACCTTGGCCTTGTTGATGCCCACCGTCGTGTAGCTCCAGGCCCACGGCACCAGATAGTCGTTGCCGGCATCGACCGAAGCGAGCTTGCTCATGATCGCCGGATCGAGGTTGCCGAGGTTCGGAATACGCGCCTTGTCGAGCTTCATCAAGAGGCCGCCGTCGATCTGCGACTTGGCGAACACGGCACCCGGGACGACGAGGTCGAAGCCGCTGTTGCCGGCGACCAGCTTGGCATGCAGGCCTTCGTTGTTCTCGAAGGTCTGGTAATTCACCTTGATGCCCGTTTCCTTCTCGAAATTGGCCACCATATCGGCGGGAATGTAGTCCGCCCAGTTGTAGATGTTCAGAACCTTTTCTTCGTCGTTGGCGGCGACCGGTGCAGCAGCCGGTGCAGCCTCGGCGGGAGCGGCGGCCGGTGCAGCGGCTTCAGCCTTCGGCGCCTCGGACGTTGCCGGAGCCGGCGCTGGCGCCTCTGCCACAGGCGCCTCCTTTTTCCCACAAGCCGTCACAGCGAGAACCGACAGCGCAAGAACCAGGATATTCCGTTTCATCGTACTGATAACTCCATAAATAAACTTCGGGAAACACGGGGAAAGGATCGCGGCGAACCACGCGGCGCCGACGCGAATTTTATCCCGAATTCCCCACGGGTTTAGTCAATATTCTCAACGCGGGGAACCGTGCTTCGCGGCGTTATCGCTGTTGCCAAGTCCGTCGCAATTGGCGCAGAATCAACTGGCATAGCGTGCGAGCATTCCCCGAAACCGAAAACGAGACCCGTCCGTCGCCGAATCCGCGTGAGTGAGCGGTAGCGGGCGAAAAAGGTAATCGTCATGTCAGGCATCCGGCAGGCAGTCCTCGTGATCGTCAAGTCGCCCCAAACCTGGGCATGCTTCTGCATTGCGCCGAGAGAATCGCTCGATTTGTCCGGCGGACGTCCAGGAACATCGGGCACCTGACCATGCCAGACCGCCGCAGCCGCCCGAACCTGAACGACGCATCGACCGTCTTCGCCATACTCGCTGCACTCCTGGCGTTGCTCGGCGGCACCATCATCCTGACCGGATACCTGCTCGACATCCCGGCCTTGCGCGGCATGCTGCGTGGATGGGCACCGATGAAACCCAACACCGCGCTGTGTTTCATCCTCAACGGACTGGCGCTGCTCTTGTCGCAGATACCCAGCGTGCGGTTCGACCGCAACAAGGCGGCGCGCACCGGTTGGTCAGGCCTCCTGGCACTTCTGCTGATGTTGCCGATACTGATCTGCCTGCTGACGCTTGGCGAATACCTGTTCGCTGGAAGTCTGCCGATCGACGCCCTGCTGATCAACGAGCGCCTCGCCGCACCGGGCAATCCCGGCGCCTTCCGCATGGCGCCCGAATCAGCCATCAGCCATATACTGCTGGCGGTCGCCATCTGGCTGAACATGCACCCGAGCCTCGCGCGTCGGCGCGTGATGGTTTCTGCATTCCTCAGCGTCATGGTCGTGGCACTCGCCGTCTCGGCCATGAGCACCTACTTCTCGCCGGTACTCGGCATGTTCGGCTGGTTTGGCCTGAGCGTCATGGCCGGCGACACGGCGATCCTGTTCATGCTGCTCGGCACCGCCTCCTTCCTGATCGTCTGCAGGCAAAAGACGTTCTCGTGGGAACTCGGCAAGACAACGACGACCGGGTTCGCGCTGGGGACGGTGTTGTTGGTCATCATCGGCATCACCGCGATCCGCTCGCAGTACGAAGTCTCCGAGACCAACCGGCGCCTGTCGAGCGCCGACAAGCTTTACGCACGCAGTGCCGACACCTACTCGTACATCGCGCAACACCAGAGCTTCATTCTCAGTTATCTGCTCACCAACGACCTGCGCTCGCTCAACTCGGCACAGGTTGCCGCCGACCGGGCGCGCTTCATGATCGACGAACTCGGCAACGGAATCGCGCCGTTGGCGCAACTGGACAGCGCCCGCATTCCGTTCATGGAAAAGACCATGACCTTGTTCAAATGGTCGTCCGAAACGCTGACGACGTTCCGGCTTGGCCTCAAGGCCGAGGACAAGATTGCCATCGCCACCGAAGGCGACAGGTTGCTGAACGAACTGGGCCTCGCCTTCGACCAACTCGAGGAAAAGCACCGGCACGTTTCGACCAGCTTGCGTCAGCAGACCTAATACGTGCGCAAGGCGGCGTTTCTGATCACCACGCTCGGGATGCTGGTGAGCATCGGACTCTTCGCGCTCGTCATGCTGCGCGTCAACCACTTGGTCAGCGAGCGGCACCGGGTCAAACGCGAGCTCATCGAGAGCGAACAGAACTTCCGGACCTTGGCCGATTCGGGACAAGCGCTGATCTGGACGGCCGGGATCGACAAGGAATGCACCTACTTCAACCAGAGCTGGCTTAACTTTACCGGCCGCAGCCTTAAACAGGAACTCGGCAATGGCTGGTCCGAAGGCGTTCATCCGGACGATCTTGAACGCTGCCAGGAGACCTACGTATCGGCGTTCGACAGGCACGAAAAGTTCAGCATGGACTACCGTCTTCGCCATCATTCCGGCGAATATCGCTGGATACAGGACGAAGGCGCACCGCGCTACGACGCCGCTGGCGAATTCGTCGGCTATATCGGCAATTGCTACGACATCACCGAACGCAAGCTGGCAAGCCAGGTGCTTGAAGAAAGCGAATTGCGTTTCCGCAAGCTGCTCAACGAAATCTCGTCGGTCGCCGTTCAGGGTTACGGGAGCGATCTGACGATACGCTACTGGAACCATGCCTCGGAGATGATCTACGGCTTCCCGGCGAGCGAGGCGATCGGAAAGAAACTCACGGAACTCATCATCCCGCCGGAGATGACTGACGCCGTCGTGAACGTGGTGGGCGAGATGCTAAGCACAGGAATCGCGCAGCCAACAGAGGAGTTATCGCTGATGCGCAAGGACGGCTCGCGCGTCGATGTCATCTCCAGCCACGCGATCGTCGAGGTACCGGGCAAGACGCCGGAACTCTTCTGCGTCGACATCGACATCAGTGCGCGCAAGCAGGCCGAGGCCGAGCTGGAAAAGTACCGCAACCACCTGGAAGAGCTGGTCACCGTCCGAACCAACGCGCTGGCCGAAGCCAAGAACGCGGCGGAAACCGCGAACCGAGCCAAGAGTACCTTCCTGGCCAACATGAGCCACGAGATCCGCACGCCGATGAACGCGATCATCGGCCTCACCCATCTGCTGCACAAGGACATCAACGAAGCCGGCCCGCGCGACAAGCTGGCCAAGATCGGCGAGGCGGCGCAGCATCTGCTCGGCATCATCAACAACATCCTCGACCTGTCGAAGATCGACTCCGGCCGCCTGACGCTCGAGGAAAGCGAGTTTTCGCCGACGCGAGTCATCGACAGCACGCTGTCGATGCTCAACGAACGCGCCATGGCCAAGGGCCTGCAACTGTGCACGGCAATCGACAGCACGGTGCCGCCGCTCCTGATCGGCGATCCCTTGCGCCTGTCGCAAATCCTGATCAACTTCGTCGGCAACGCGATCAAGTTCTCGGACGCCGGCGCCATCAGCGTACGCCTGCACCGCGTCGAGGACGACGCGCAGAGCATCCTCCTGCGGCTCGAAGTCAGCGACCAGGGCATCGGCCTGAGCGAAGAGCAGCAGAAACGCATCTTCCACGCCTTTGTCCAGGCCGACAATTCCTCGACGCGCAAGTACGGCGGCACCGGGTTGGGCCTCGTCATCAGCCGGCATCTGGCGCAGATGATGGGCGGCGACATCGGCGTCGACAGCCAGCCCGGCAGCGGCAGCACTTTCTGGATCACCGTTCGCCTGAAGAAACCGGCGAGTGCTCCTAACGAGCAGGCGGCGGCAGAAGGAAACGTCATGCTCGAAGACGTCATCCGTGAGCGTTTCGCCGGCCATCGCGTGCTGCTCGTCGAGGACGACCCGCTCAGCCGCGAAGTCGCCATGGAGTTGCTCCGTCTTGCCGGACTCGTCGTCGAGGCCGCTGGCAACGGCGAAGAAGGCGTCGCCATGGCGCAACAGCACGATCATTCGCTGATCCTGATGGACATGCAGATGCCGGTCATGGGCGGTCTCGAAGCCACCGAAGCCATACGCCGCCTGCCGGGCAAAGCAGAGCGACCGTACATCCTGGCCATGACGGCCAACGCCTTCGACGAAGACCGGCAAGCCTGCCTCGACGCAGGCATGAACGACCACATCCGCAAACCGGTCGATCCGGACTCGCTCTACGCCACGCTCCTTCAGTGGCTTGAGCGCCTCTGAGCCGCGCCACTCCGCGTCGGCGCGGAACTTCGGCCGGCGAATGCTGCCAAGGTAGAATCCATTCCCTACCGCCCGCTTGCACGCGGAAAGTCACACGTCACAACCGCTACAGGACCCCCATGAGAATCCTCCACACCATGATCCGCGTCGGCAACCTCGAACGCTCCATTGCCTTCTACACCGAAGTGCTCGGCATGAAACTCCTGCGCCGACAAGACTACCCGGAAGGGCGTTTCACGCTGGCCTTCATCGGCTATTGCGAGGAAAGCGAAGGCGCCGTCCTCGAACTCACGCACAACTGGGACACGCCCGCGTACGAGCTGGGCAACGGCTTTGGCCACGTTGCGCTCGGCGTCGACGACGCCTACGCTACCTGCGCGCTGATCAAGGCGCGCGGCGGCAAGGTCACGCGCGAAGCCGGCCCGATGAAGCACGGCACGACGGTCATCGCTTTCGTCGAAGATCCCGACGGCTACAAGATCGAACTGATCCAGACCGCCACGCTCTGATCGCCGCAGATGTCCTTCCCGCCCTTCTTCGACGACATCCCGCCCATCGTCGTGCATGACCGACTGGCCGAATTCCTCGGAGCGGCCGAAGGCGGCATCATCGAATACCGCTACGCCGATGCCGTCAAGCTCGCCGGGCATTCCTGCCCGACAGTCGCCGGCGCCTACCTGCTGACCCGTCGGGCGCTCGCCGCGCTCTACCCGGACGCGCTACCCGAGCGCGGCGATGTTCAGGTCGAGTTCCGCAACGCGCAGGAGAACGGCGTCACCGGCGTCATCGCCGCGGTCGTCGGGCTGATCACCGGTGCGGCAGGCGTCGGCGGCTTCAAGGGCATCGCCGGCCGCTTTTCGCGCCGCGACCTGCTGCGTTTCGACGATCCGGACCAGCCCGGCGAAGTCGCCTTCATGCGCCGCGATAGCGGCAAGCGCTTCGAACTGACACTGCATCTCGAGCAGGTTCCGCCCGACCCGCGCACGGGGCCGCTACTGCAACGCCTGCTGGCGGGCGAGCGTGACCCCGCGGTCGGGCGAGACTTCGCCAGTCTGTGGCAGGAACGCGTCCGCCGCATCCTCGTCGATCACATCGACGACCAGCGCCTGGTGACGCTGGTCTAGCCGGGGTCAGTCACCGCGAATCAACGCGATGAGATCGTCCGTCGCAGGCAGCGTCGACGTATCGCCCTCGTCCAGGATGCTGTCGGCCAGCGCCCGCTTCTCGTGGTGCAGGTCGACGATGCGCTCTTCGATGCTGCCCTTGCTGACCAGCCGATAGACGGTCACCGGCCGCTGCTGGCCGATGCGGTGGGCGCGGCCCATCGCCTGGTCTTCCGCAGCCGGGTTCCACCAGGGGTCGGTGATCACCACGTAGTCGGCGGCGGTCAGGTTGAGACCGAAACCGCCGGCTTTCAGGCTGATCAGGAAGAGATCGGCGTCGCCGGACTGGAAGGCGGCGACGCGCTTGCTGCGTTCGGCGGCCGGCGTTGCGCCGTCCAGGTATTGATAGCGGATGCCGGCTGCGTCGAGCGGTGCCCGTAGTATCTGCAGAAAATCGACAAACTGGCTGAAGACGAGCGTCTTGTGGCCATTGGCCGTGAGTTCCGCGGCCAGCTCGGCGAAAGCCTGCACCTTGGCGCCGGCGATGCCGAACTCCGGGCTGGTCAGCCGCGGATCGCAGGCGGCACGGCGCAGCTTCGTCAGCTGCGCCAGGATGTTGAAACGCGCCTGTCCGGCCTGGGCGGCGCTCAGGTTCTCGTTGAGTCCACTCACGTCGTTGATCGCCTGCCGGCGCAGGGCTTCGTAATGGGCGGCTTCGGCCGCGTCCGGCGTCACCGAGAGGACGAGTTCGGTACGCGGCGGCAGATCCTGCAGCACCTGCGCCTTGGTACGGCGCAGGACGAAGGGGCCGATCAGGCGCTTGAGCACGTGCTGAGCCTCGCGGTCACGGTTGCGCTCGATGGGGCCGGCGAAGCGTTCGTTGAAACGGCCGATCGTGCCGAGCAGACCGGGGTTGGCGAAGCGCATGATCGACCAGAGTTCGGCCAGGCGGTTCTCCACCGGCGTGCCCGAGAGGGCCAGGCGGAAATCGGCCGGCAGATCGAACACCGCTTGCGAGCGCTTGGCCGCCGCGTTCTTGATCGCCTGCGCCTCGTCGGCGACCAGCGTGTGCCAGCAGCGCCCGGCGAAACGTTCCTGCGCCAGCTGCAGCAGGGTGTAGGAGACGATCAGCACATCCTGCGGTCCCGCCTCGGCAATCAGCTGCTCGCGTTCGCCTTCGTCCGCCTCGCTGTAGATGCGCGGATTCAGGCCCGGCGCGAAGCGCAGCGTTTCGGCCAGCCAGTTGCCGCAGACCGAGGTCGGCGCGACGACGAGGCACGCACCGCCGCGCGCACGCTCGAGCATGACGGCGAGCGCCTGCAAGGTCTTGCCCAGCCCCATGTCGTCGGCAAGGCAGCCGCCCATGCCGACCGCCGCGAGACGCATCGCCCACTGGTAGCCGTCTTCCTGATAGGGGCGCAAATCGGCCTGCAGGGTTTTCGGCAGCTTGGCCTCGACCGCTTGGGCGGCGCGCAGACGCTCGATGGCCTGGCGGAAATCGACACCGGCCTCAAGTTCGGTGCCGTCGAGCACCTCGTCGAGCCAGGCGGCGGCAATCTGCGGCACCTTGCTGCCGTGCTTGTCGGTTTCGGCGACGGCGGCAAGATCTTGCAGCTTCTGTTTCAGTGCGCGCGTCAGCGCCACGTACACCCCATCGCCCATCGGCAGGAACCGGCTCTTCTCGCGCGCCGCGGCAAGCAGCGTTTCCAGCTGCACGACGAGGCCCTCGTCTAGCCGCGCCTGACCGGACACCCGGAACCAGTCGCGCTCCTTGCTGACGGTGATGCCGAGCTTTCCGGCATCGACGCTGACGGTACGCAGACGCTTGCCCTTCGGCCAATCGACTTCGGCAATGGCGGCATGAGCGGGCAGTCCTTCGACGAGTCCGAGCGCCTGCTCCGGGTCTTCGATCAACCAATCGCCGTTCTCCGCGTCGCCGGAATCTTCGAGAAAGGGGAAGGCGTCAAGCAGGCTCTCGAGGTGCTTCTTCTCGGCCGAGAGATTGCGCTCCGTGCCCAGCGTCTCGCCGCCGATCGCGGCCATCAGGCGCACACGCCCGCTGCCCACCGGCAGGCGCGGACCGTCGGCGCCGAACGGGGCGGCAACGAGGCGCAGCGACAGCGATTCGCCGACCGGCCCCAGCTCCGCCCGCAAGCGTGATTCGCTCAGCACCTGCCTGGAGGCCTGCGCCGAATCGGCGTGCACCTGGAAATGCCCGGTCAGCGCCTGCAGCGTCTTGTCGAGTTCGGCCGTCGCACCCTCGGCGTTCGCCGGCACCGCGAAACGGCCAGAGACCAGCTGGGCGGCACGTTTCTGGGCCACCGTATAGCGGATCAGCCGCACACGTTGCGGCCCGTCCGGCAGCAGCGTGATCAGGCGCAGCGCCTCGGCGTCGCGTTTCTGCTCCGCATCGTGGTAGTAGCGCCCCTCCTCTTCGGCACGTATGGGCGGACTGATGCGCATGGCGATCTTGTCGCCGCGGCGGACGACCTCCAGCTCGGGCTGCGTTTCGACGAGCTCGACCAGTACGTCCGGCGCCGCTTCGAGGGCGACAGCCGGGTGCCCGACCAGCGCACCGATGGCAGCCGCCAGATCGAGGGTGTAGCGTTTGCTGTAATAGCGGTCGGGGCGCAGGCAGCGCGCGAGCTTGGCGTCTTCCAGCGGCAAGGACTGATCGCCAGCCAGCCGGGAAAGCGGCATCGCCTTCGGCGTGCTCCAGCCGCGGCGGCTGCGTTTCTGCTCGAAGGGTTTGATGTCGAGCAGCTCGCCGAGCTTGCCGATCGACAGCGTCCACAGGATGCGCGTCTTTTCGCCGTCATCCTTGCCCTTCGCCTCCGCGGGACCGCCGGCCAGTTCCCGCAGCGCGGTCAGCACATCGCGCCACGGATCGCCGTTGCCGTCGACGAAAAAGCCTTGCGGCGGCTCAGCCCCGGCGAGGACGGCCTCGGCGCCGTCGAGCATGGCGAGCAGCGTGTTGAACCGAAAGTTGTTCAGGCGTTCGCGCAGACCGCCAAACACCGTCCCTTTGCCGACCGCTTCGTTCACGCCCAGTTTCTCGGTGCCAAGCCAGGCGGCAAGCAGGACTTTCCAGAAGAGCGACAGCGAGTAACGCTCGTAGCGTGAGTCCTGCAGCGAGAACGCGCTCGGCACCAGCGCGGCATTGCCCAGGCGCACATCGATCGCATGCACCCAGCGGCCCCAGTCGTCATGGGCACTGGGGCTTCGTGTTCCGGCTTCGCCGATGCAGAACTTGCGCGCCAGCTGGAGATTCTTCTCACCGCCCTGTGCCAGCAGGGAAAGCGGATACAGCCAGGCGATGCTTGCCGGGAACACCCGCTTGCGGATACCCAGGTCACTCTGGCCGCGTTTGAGCGCAAGCTCGAAAGCCTGCTGTCCGGCGAGCCATTGCCCGTCCACGATCAACGCGGCCGCGCGCAAGGCATCGCAGCCGGAGCCATCAAGGCGATCGAGCACTTTCTGCAGCAGCGCCCGGTCATTGCGCTGGAGGGCGACGTCGGCCAAAGCCATGCGCAATCCCGGCGCCAGGCTCTTCGGCTGGATTTGCAATCGCTCTGTCGCCCAATCGACGACCGGCAGGTACTCACCGGCCCAGAGGTTGCTGAACGTGAGGACAGCGTGGTTGGCAAGTTCGCTCTGCCAGAAGGGATCGAGGCGCTCGAACACAGCTGCGTCGAATGGCAGGAGGACGGCTTCGAAAGCCAGGGACACCCAGTTCTGCAGCTGACCTACCAGGTCGAGGATAGGGAGAATCTCTTCGCGGGTGCTGCCGGCCAGAAACATCGCACGCAGCAAGGCGACGGCGCCGGAGTGGCTGTTGCTGAAGGTGTAGTACCGCAGTTGCCGCAAGTCATAGCCCTGAAAGCGACAGATCAGGGCCACCAGTTCGCGCCCCTCCTTGAGTTCAAGCAATTGCCGGTAGAGTGCGACGCGCAGCCCGTCGGCCAGCCGGATATAACCCGGCCGCTGCGGATGTTCCTCGAGCAGTTTCTTTCGCCGCAGTTCGTCGAGCCCGGCCTTGACCTTCTCGGCCGTGAAGTTGCGCCCGTCCGAGTTCTTGAGACCCAGGTGCGGCAGTACGCTGTATAGATCGGTGCGCGTACGGTAGGTCCACAGTAGCGCACTGGCCAGCGCCACCTTGTGCGTATCTGCAGAGAGCCCGTGCTTGTCCAGCTTGCCGATTAAGTCGACTGGCGGTTCGGCGCCAAAAAGATCGTTTGTCATGGAAATTCAGTCGTTAGTCGCTGCCGTGATTTTCCGGCGCGATGCCGTTCGCTTTGTCACCGCGGGGAAAAGTGGCCTATATTGAACCTGCTCTGCATCCGCAGACATTCGAGAGGAACGTAATCATGGGCAAAGCCAAAGAATCCAGCAAGGAAGCGAAGAAACAGCCAACCAAGACACCCAAGGAAAAGAAAGCGGCCAAACAAGCGAAGAAGCACGGCTCGACCAACACGCCGCTCGTCGGAAGTCACTGAGGCCACTGAGACGTATCGCACGTCCGGCCGCTTCGCACCGGACGGAAACGCCTACTTCACTTCGAACTCAAAACTGGCCGCCACCTGATCTTCGATCACCACCTGAAGATGGCGGTGGCCGGCCGGCTCGTTGGGGCCGACTTCCCACTCGCCGTAGATCTTTCCTTCCACCGGCACCAGTTGCCGCTGGCTGATCTGATTGTGGCGGAACAGTGGCATTTCCAGATCGGCGACGATCGGATCGTCGGACTTGGGCTGCTTCACCGGATTCGGCAGCAGGTACTCCTCGCGCACGCTCAGGCTGCGCTGACCGGTCTGGACTTCGATCACCCAGCCATAGCGCTGGCCTTCGCGGTGCGGTACGACGCGCGTCGGAGCAAACGCGACCGCGCGCGAATCACTGGCGTCGAAGACGCCGAACTCGGCGCCGACGATCGTTACCGCTGCTGGCGCGGCCTCCTCGGCGAAAGCCGGCTGGCCCGCGGCCATCGACAGTAACAGGGCGAGGGCACGGAAGATTCGGGTAGTCATTGCTTGATCCGGGAGCAGGAAATACGGAGGCACCGGTGCCCCGGCGCCGTAGATGGTCAGCGAACCATGTCCTCGATCGCATCGACGACCATCGAGGTCCCGATGGCAATCATCAGGACATCCGCGCCAAGTTGCACGTAGCGATGCCCCGCCGGTGGCGGCGGCAGGTGATAACGCAAGTCGCTCGGCACGTCATAGACAACGAGGTCATGCGGCAACGGGCGGCCGCGTGCCCACTTCTTGGCCTGACCGGGCGGCATGCAGCCGTTGCCTTTCTTGGCCAAGCCGGGCGGGCAACCCTTGCCGCGCGCCGGGCTCTGGTAGTACTCCTGAACGGCGCGCCGGTCGCCATCGCCAAAGCGAAACTCGACCGATACCGAACTGCCGCCATCATTACCGTTCTTGTGGCCGTTGTTTCCCTTGCCGTTGTTGTGCTTGCCACCCTTCTCGGCCAGGGCGCCAAGCGGCGAGAGCGCAAGCATCAAAGCAACAGCCAGCGCCGCCAACGGGGCTTGTTTACGCGTTTCCATAGCGATTCACCTCCGCGATACGTGTTCAATCGATAGTCGCAGTATACCGGCTCGCCGCCGGACCGCCCTTACGCCGCGGGAAGCCGGGCCAGCCCGGCGCACACCATGTCCATTTCCTGCAGCACCGCAGCAAGGCGAGCCCCGATCAGTTCGTCTTGCCCGTCGCGGCAGGCGTCCTCCAGACTGCGCGCCAGTTCGCTCAGATTCGAGGCACCGATCATCATCGCCGCGCCCTTGAGCGAATGCGTGAGACGCGTCGCCGTCTTCATATCGCCTGCGTCGCAGGCGGCCGGGAACTGCACGCAAAAATCGCGGCCGTGCGAGTCGAGAAAGAGGTTCAGCAGCTTGCGGTACAACTCGGTCTTGCCGTTCGCGTAATGCACGCCGAGCCGGGTATCGACACCGGGCAGCACAGGCAGGCTCGCCATTGCCGGCACGGCAGCCTTCGCCTCGGGCGCGGCGGCAATGATCGTACTGACAACGGGGCGCGGCAGATGTTCGGCAAGCGCCGCGAGCAAGTCTGCCGAGCGCACCGGCTTGGTGATGTAGCCGTCCATCCCGGCTTCGCGGCAACGCTCGCGTTCGCTCGGCAGGGCATTGGCCGTGAGCGCGATGATCGGCAGCTTGCGCAGGCGCTCGTCCTGCCGAATGCGGCGCGTCGCCTCGTAGCCATCCATGACCGGCATCTGGCAATCCATGATCACGCAGTCCGGCAAGCGCTGCCCGACCGCCTCAAGTGCCTCGATCGCCTCCTGTCCGTTGCCGGCGATGCGCACTCGCGCCCCGCCGCTCTCCAGCATGTCGCGCACCACTTCCTGATTGAGCGCCACGTCATCCACCAGCAGAATCTCGACGCCCTTCAGCGGCGGTGCATCGCTGTGCCCTTGCGCGGATGAGCCGGCGGCATCGACAGTAACGGCCGGCACGTCGCCGGCAGCACCCAGCCCGAGGAGGTTCGAGATCTCCACAAACAGGCCGCTCGCCGTCGTCGGTTTGACCATGAAGCTATCGAACAGATCAGATCCGGACTCCAGCCGCCGGTCGTGGGCGCTGCTGGCCATCAGGATGATCGGTGGCAAGTTGTCCCCGGCTTTCTGTTCACGGATCTGCTGCAGGATCTGCAGACCGTCCTCGTCCGGCATGCTCAGGTCGAGCAGCACGGCGAGATGGTCGGGTGTTCCGTTGCGCGTCGCCGCCAGCAACGCCGCCCGGCCGGATACGCATCCCTCGGTACACAGGCCGATCTGGCTCAATTGGGCGGCGATGGCCGTCTGCACGGTCGGATTGTCGTCAACAAGCAGCACCGGCCGTTCGCCGTGGGCGGCCAACTGTTGCGCCATCTGCGCCCATTGCGGCAGCTGGCCTGGGTCAAGCCCGAGGCGGACGAAGAAGGTGAAACGGCTGCCCTGCCCTGGCGCGCTCTCGACGCTGATCTGGCCGCCCATCAAACTGACCAGTTGCTTGCAGATGGCGAGCCCCAGACCGGTGCCGCCGTAGCGACGCGTTGTCGTCGTGTCGGCCTGCGTGAAGGCGTTGAACAGGCGCGAAGCCTCACCCTCAGAGAGCCCGATGCCTTCGTCGATGACGGTAAAGACGAGATCGGCCGAGCGCTCGTCGATGGCATCGGCGCGAACGCGGACGACGACGCTGCCTTGCTCGGAGAACTTGATGGCGTTGCCGACAAGGTTGATCAGGATCTGTTCAAGCCGGAGGGGATCGCCGACAAACACCCGCTTGTCCGACTCATCGACATCGAAGACCAGCTCGATCGACTTCGCGCCGGCCTTCTCGGCAAACAGCTGCCCGACGCTCTCGAGCACGCGATCGAGTTCGAACGGCGTCTTCTCGATCGTCAGCTTGCCCGATTCGATCTTCGAGAAGTCGAGGATGTCGTTGACGATGCGCAACAGCGAGTCGGAAGCGCGCTGGATCTTCGATACGTAGTTGTGTTGCTTCGAATTGAGGTCGGTCGCCAGGCACAGTTCGGTCATGCCGATGATCGCGTTCATCGGCGTGCGGATTTCGTGGCTCATGTTGGCGAGAAATTCGCTACGCGCCTGCGCCAGCCGCTCGGCTTCTTGCCTGGCAGCCTCGCGCATGTGCTCCAGCCGCCGTCGCTCCATCACGTCGAGAAAGGCGAGCAGGACGACAATGAGCGGGATGACGCCGGCGGCAACCAGGAACATCCGATCCGAAACACCGTTCTCCGGGTTGTCCGCCGCCAGCGAGATGAAGGACAGAGGCGTCTGCGCGATTTCGACCTTGGCCAGCACGTGCCCATCGACCGTGCTGTGGATGATGGCGCTGGCGTTGATGGAGCCCTGCCCCTTGAGTTCGCCCCAGTGCACGCTCAACCAATGGGAACTGCCGTTCACGTTGAGCGGCACGCCGCTTTCCCGGTCGACGAGCAGGCTTTGGCCGTCAAGCAACGAGCGGCCGAACTGGGCAAAGCTTGTATCGGCGCGCAACCACGCCAGCAGTTCGCCGCGATAGACCTTGTTGATCCACACCGGCGCGCTGACCATCAGCTCGCGATTCTTCGTATCGAGACGAATGCGCGTCGCCCGGTTGTTGGCATCCAGCCACGCGGGCGAATTCTCCAGATGCATCGGGGTGTTCCAGCTGGCGAGCAGCATGCCGTCGCTGTCGATCAGCGCCAGCGCCGAGTAGATCGCCTGCTCGCCGATGCGTTTGCGTGCGGCAACGGTTTCCAGCCGGTCTTCGATCAACTGCACGTTGAGACCGAGGCCGTACTCGTAGGTCATGCCGAGGTCGCGATTGGCGAAGAAACTGCCGATCGTGTCGGACTCCGCCAGCTCGGAGATGTCGCTCCGCCGTTCCGAGAAGAAGTACGAGATCGCCGAGGCCTGCTTTTCCGTCTCCAGCTTGAACTGGGTCAGCGCGTTGCCCTGCAGCCGCTGCATCGACGTGTAGTTGCCCCAGAAAACCGCGCCCGCGTACGTTACGAAGATGAGCAGCGTGATGATGCTTTTCTTGTAACGCGCGAGGTAGGGGAAACGCCCGGATTCCTCCGTTTCTTCGCGCATCAGCGCCCGCCCGACACTTTCTGGAAGAATTCCGGGTGATAGCGCGGCGCGGCGCGGTAGTACTTGTTGACGAGGCGCATGTAGGTTCCGTCCTGCTGCACCCCGGCGAGGAACTCGTCGAACGCCTGACGCAACACCGGCGAGGTCTTGCGGAAGCCGGCACCCATCAGCTGCGGTTCGGAAATCGGGCCGATCACCTTGATCTGGCCGCTCCATTTCTCCATCGCCACGATGAGATCCGGCACGTCGAGCAGCGACATCTCGCTCTCGCCCTTGACGACCGCCGGGACGATGTCGTTCAGGTTGGTGCTCTTGGTAAAGCGATGCAGCGGGTAGCCTTTGCCTTCGATGTCATACAGGCGCGGGTCGAGACAGGAATTGTCCATTACGTAGGTCTTGCCGAGACTCAGCTTCTTCTTGGTCTCACTGATGTCCGTCAGCAGGTCGCCGCTCGGCTTGATCGGCTGCACCGGAAAATCGGCGCGGGCGAGCAGCCAGACGGCCGACGGGAAGGTCGGCAGCGAATAGTCGATCACCTTTTGCCGCGGCGGCAGGATGGTCAGGCCGTTGGCGATGATGTCGCCGCGTATCGGCCGGCTGCCGACCGCGCGCATCGTCGGCTTGTACTCCAGTTCCTGGCCGATCAGATCCTGGATGACGCCGGTCCATTCGGCAGGCACGTACTCGTAGCGCACCCCGAGGTGTTTGGCGAAGAGCTGGACGAGCTCGGCGTCGAAGCCCTCGCCGCTGCCGCCGACAAAGCGCGCGTAGGGCACGCCGAGGTGGCGCAGGACTCCGTTTTCCCGAATCTCGGCCAGATCCTGCGCACCGGCAGGTGCCCAGCACAGGGCGAGCATCCAGACAACGACGATTCTCAGGAATCCCGCCAGTCCCGCTGGCGCACGCGTATGCTTGTTCATCAGTACTGCTCCTGAAACGATCCAACTTCCAGGCCCCCGCAGACCCGGCAGGCGACATCCAAAACCTACTCAATATAGCACCGGGGCGTCCCGTTACGGCGGGGCTTTTCGCAAGGACGATGCCATACTGAACGTCATGAGCGGCCGCGTGCCGCGCTTAAAGAGGCAAGGAAAACAGCGATGACGAACATTGCGAGGAACAGACCAAGGACCGGCGCCGGATCGCGCTCGGGTTGGCTATTGCCGGTGATCTTCGCCCTCGGCGGCTGCCAGGGCACACCGCCGGTGGCGGCGGATGAACCGCCGACCACAGCCGCGCTCTCCGCCTGCGAGAAGGCCGAGACGATGTGGCACACGCGCATACTGCCTTCGCGCTACGAACAACTGCCGCCGCTCACCGATGTCGGGTTCACCGATCTGCTGGCGATCACTCACCGCGCCTTCGCGCGCAAGGCGTTCACCACCGAGGGCGACGAACTTGAAGCTGGACGAGCCAAGCGCATCCACGCCTTTGGCGCCGAGGCACGCCTGCGTCTCGTGGTATCCCCTGGCGCAAGCGGGCGCTACAGCGGCTTCTTCCAGAGCGGCGCCGAGTGCGCCATCGGCCGCTTCTCGCTCGCCAACAAGCCGACTGCGCACACCTCGATCCCGGCGCTGGCGATCAAGTTCTTCGTCGACGGCAATCATCCGTCGCTCAATCTGCATCTGATGAACTCGGTCGACGGTCAGGACGGCCACGACTTCTTCGCCAACGATTTCAGCAACATCCTGCCGCCCGCCCGGTCCTTTGCCACGCAGATCCTCGACCGTGCGTTCCGTGCCGTCGCCGAGGATCTCGGTGCCAAGGACACCAACCCGGGACGGCTGACGCTTGAGCATCTCGCCGCGCTGCGGCCGGATGGCGCGATCGTCACGAATCCGGTGACGCCTTACCGCCTTGTTCTCAGACCGACGGCAACTGCGCGTGCGCTGATGCCGGACGCGACTGCCGCGGACGACTTCCGCACACGCCTGGCCGACCTGCCGCCCGGTGCGCCGATTTACGATGTCTTTGCACTTGAGGACGGCGAATCGGCTGATGACCGCCAGCCACTCGGCCAGTTGATCCTGACTTCGCCAGTCGTCGCATCGAGCTACGGCGACAAGTCGCTTTACTTTCAACACCATACGGAGCGCAAGTAATCAAGGGCCGCGCCTTGCATCGCCCTTGCATTTCGCCGACCATCATCCTTTCGATCCAACCGTTTTTCGCCCTGTCGCCATGTCACCGCTTATCCGCCGCTCACTCATCGCCATCGCCATCGTCGCCGCCCTCGCCGCCGCCTTCTGGTGGATCGGCCGCCCCAAGCCAATCGCGGTGACGGTCAGGGAGATCGATCGCGGCATCGTCGAATCGAGCATCGCCAACACCCGCGCCGGCACGGTCGATGCCTGCCAGCGCACCAAGTTGTCGACGATCATGGGCGGCCGCATCGAGGAGCTGGCAGTAAAAGAAGGCGACCGCGTGCAGAAGGGCCAGCTCCTGATGAAACTGTGGAACGACGATCAGCAAGCGCAGAGCACGCTGGCGCTGGCGCAGGTGGCGACGGCGCGACAGCGCGTGACTGAAGCCTGCGCCCAGGCCGCCAACGCCGAACGCGAGGCGCAGCGGCAAAGCGCGCTGCGCGAAAAGGGCTTCGTCTCCAGCTCGCGCGAGGAAACCGCGCGCACCGAAGCTGAGGCGCGACGCGCGAGCTGCGGCGCCGCGAAGGCGGACGTTGCGCAGTTCGAGGCCCGGGTCAACGCCACACGCGTCGAGCAGGGGCGCACCGTACTCTACGCGCCGTTCGCCGGCACCATCGCCAACATCGTTGGCGAGGTCGGCGAATACTCGACGCCCTCGCCGCCCGGCGTGCCGACGCCGCCGGCGATCGACCTGATCGACGACTCCTGCCTGTACATTACGGCACCGATGGACGAAGTCGATGCGCCCAAAATCGGCGCCGGCCAGCCGGTGCGCATCAGCCTAGACGCATTGCCCGGAAAATCCTTCCCGGGAAAGGTGAAACGCATCGCGCCATACGTCTCAGCGGTCGAAAAGCAGGCGCGCACGGTCGACATCGAGGCGACTTTTGACGACCCGCAAGCCCCCGGCAAGTTGCTCATCGGCTACAGCGCCGACGTCGAAGTCATCCTCGCCGTACGCAACGACGTCGTCCGCGTACCAACCTCCGCGCTGCTCGAAGGCGGCCGCGCGCTGGTTGCCCGCGGCGACGGCAAGCTGGAAGAACGCACGATCAAGGCCGGACTGGCGAACTGGGAATTCACCGAAGTGCTCGACGGCCTCAAGGCCGGCGACCGCGTCGTCACCTCGCTCGAACGCGCAGGCGTCAAGGCCGGCGCGAACTACGTGGTCGAGGAAAAGGCCGGTTCAACGACGGCCGCCAAGTGATGGGCAATGCGCTGATCGAACTCGCCGGTATCGAGCGCATCTTCCATCTCGGCGACAGCGAGGTGCATGCGCTGCGCCAGCTTGAGTTGCGTATCGATGCGGGCGAATACATCGCCGTGATGGGGCCGTCGGGTTCGGGAAAGTCCACGCTCTTGAACCTGCTTGGCCTGCTCGACCGGCCGAATACCGGCACCTACCGCCTGGAAGGACGCGACGTGACGACGCTCTCCGCGGACGAACAGGCGCGCGTACGCAGCGAGCGCATCGGCTTCGTCTTCCAGAGCTTCCACCTCGTGCCGCGCCTGACCGCCGCGGAGAACATCGCTCTGCCGATGACGCTGGCCGGCATCGACCCCGGCGAGCGCCGGCAACGCGTCGCCCAGGCCCTCAAGAATTACGGCCTCGCCGACCGCGCCGAGCACCGGCCGAACGAGCTTTCCGGTGGCCAGCGCCAGCGCGTCGCCATCGCCCGCGCGACGATCATGCAGCCGGCGATGATCCTCGCCGACGAGCCGACCGGCAACCTCGACCGCGCCACCGGCGAGGAAGTCATGCGCCTGCTCGAAGGACTCAACCAGCAGGGCGTCACGCTGATCGTCGTCACTCACGACGCCGCCCTCGGCGCGCGTGCCGGACGGCAGTTGTTGATGGAGGATGGGGCGTTGAGGCATGACTCGGGGGCAAGATGAAATCGGGCAAGCCATCACTTCACTCCGTCATTCCGGCGAACGCCGGAATCCAGTGGTTCCCCCCGACACGCTGTCCTGGACCCCGGCTTTCGCCGGGGTAACGGAGCCAAACCCATGTGCCCGACCGACTTGATCCGTTTCGCCCGCGACGCCGCGACCGGCAACCCGCTGCGCACCGCGCTGCTCGTGCTGGCGATGTCGATCGGCGTGGCGGCGGTGGTCGTGCTGACGGCGCTCGGCGACGGGGCGCGGCGTTACGTGGTCGATCAGTTCTCGTCGCTCGGGACCAACCTCGTCATCGTCCTGCCCGGCCGCTCGGAGACCGGGGGCTTCAACCCGGGCAATGCGATCACCAGCACGCCGCGCGATCTGACGATCGACGACGCCGAGTCGCTGCAGCGCGCACGCTCGGTGCGCCGGGTGGCGCCACTCGCCGTCGGCACCTCGGAGATCAGCTACGGCGGAAGGCTGCGCGAGGTGATGGTCGCCGGCACGACATCCAACTACATCGACGTACGCACGCTCAAACTCGCACAGGGGCGTTTTCTTTCCCCCGGCGACTGGCGGCGCGGCGCGTCGGAGGCGGTCATCGGCGCGAAGATTCGCGACGAGCTGTTTGGGGTCGAGCCGGCCCTCGGCAAGCTCGTTCGCATCGGCGACCGGCGTTTCCGCGTCGTCGGCATCATGGCCTCGACCGGCCAGGGCCTCGGCATGAACACCGACGAGATCGTCCTCGTCCCGGTCGCGCTGGCGCAGGCCATGTTCAACAGCAACACGCTCTTCCGCGTCCTGGTCGAAGCCAACAGCCGCGAGGCGATTGAGCCGGCCAAGGCGCAGGTCGCCGAGATCCTGAAGGTTCGCCACGAGGGCGAGGAAGACGTGACGGTGATCACGCAGGACGCCGTGCTCGCCACCTTCGACAAGCTGCTCGGCGCGCTGACGCTGGCCGTCGCCGGCATCGCCGCGATCAGCCTGGCCGTCGCCGGCATCCTGGTGATGAATGTGATGCTCGTCTCGGTCACGCAGCGCACGGCTGAAATCGGGCTGCTGAAAGCGCTCGGCGCCACCGGCGCGACGATCCGCACCGCTTTCCTCACCGAAGCGGCGATGCTCTCGCTCGGCGGCGCGCTCCTCGGCTATCTGCTCGGGCAGGCCGGCGCGTTCGTCCTGCGCCAGCTCTATCCCGCTTTCCCGGCCTACCCGCCCGACTGGGCGGTGCTCGCCGGCCTCGGCACGGCGCTCGCCACCGGCATCCTGTTTGGTGTGCTGCCGGCGCGGCGCGCGGCACGGCTCGATCCGGTGCAATCGCTGGCGAAACGTTGATGATCCGCCCGACCGACTCCCTCCACCTTGCCCTGCGCGCGATCACCGCGCATCGGTTGCGCAGCTTCCTGACGCTGCTCGGCATCGCCGTCGGCATCACGGCGGTGATTCTGCTCACGTCGATCGGCGAAGGTATCCACCGCTTCGTGCTCGCCGAGTTCACGCAATTCGGCACCAACCTCGTCAGCGTCACGCCGGGCAAGGTGAAGACGTCCGGGCCGGCGCCGGCCGGATTTCCCAGCTCGGTACGCCCGCTCACGCTCGACGATGCCGAGAGCCTGCGCCGCCTGCCGCACATCACCGGCATGGCGGCCGTCGTCTGGGGCAACAGCGAGGTCACGGGCAACGGCCGCCTGCGGCGCACGACGATCAACGGCGTGACGCCGGAAATGCTCGAGGTCTATCGCATCAAAGTGCGCAGCGGCCAGTTCCTGCCGCCCGAGGATGCGGAAAACGCGCGCGCCTTCGTCGTGCTCGGCGCCAAGCTCAAATCCGAGCTGTTCGGCGCGGCCAACGCGCTCGGGGCGCGCGTCTCGGTCGGCAACCTGCAGTTTCGCGTAATCGGCGTGCTCGAAGCCAAAGGACAGTTCCTCGGCATCGACCTCGACGACGCCGCCTACATCCCGACCGCGCGCGCGCTCGAACTCTACAACCGCGACGGGATGATGAAGATCGATCTGGCCTACGAGGAAGGCATCCCGGCCACCCGCGTCAGCGCGCTCGTCACCAACACGCTGAAGGCACGGCACGGGCGCGAGGATTTCACGCTGACGACGCAGGAAGACATGCTGCGCACGCTGTCCTCGATTCTCGACGTTCTAACCATGGCCGTTGGCGCGCTCGGCAGCATCTCGCTACTCGTTGGCGGCGTCGGCATCGTCACCATCATGACCATCGCCGTCAGCGAGCGCACCAGCGAAGTCGGCCTCCTGGTCGCGCTCGGCGCGCCACGACGGACGATCCTCGGCCTATTCCTCGGCGAGGCGGTCGCGCTTTCGGCGCTCGGCGGTCTGTTCGGGCTGGCGCTCGGCTTCGGCCTCGCGCAGCTGATTCACCTCCTGGTACCGGCGCTGCCGGTGCATACGCCGCTGGCGTTCGTCGTCATCGCAGAGCTGATCGCCATCGCCATCGGCCTGCTGGCCGGCGTACTCCCCGCCCGCCGCGCGGCGCGGCTCGATCCGGTCGAGGCGCTGCGCGCCGAATAAAGTCACGGGGTGTTTACGGGGCACCATCGCCGTATTCACAGCGCTCGCCGATCCCAAAACGCTGCATCCAGCCGCGCAGGAAAACGCGCAGCCAGTAGATCGCCAGCACGAGCAGCGCCATCGGCCAGACGAGCGCCACGACGTCGTACCTCTCGCGCAGGAAGGTCTCGGCTTCCGCGCCGAGGGTGATCAACAGCATCGCCACGATGAGCGCGAGGACGACGCGCTGACGCGTGGAATTTGATGGGGTTCCAAACGTTTTCATGAAACAAGCGCTTCCAAAAAATGATAAAAATCTTTTCCCGCCAAGAACGAGATACCAGCCAGAAACTGCATGTTAGGCTTTGATGCCTTCCATACCCAAGTCGAACTGTTGCTAATATTCTGCAATTCATCGCACGAATCTTTGGCCGAACAAAATGGAAGAATGCCTCCACACCGCAAGCACGCGCATTGACTGCCAGGCGAGGCCGGCCGGTGCGTTACCCGCTGAAGAACTGGCGCGCGCGATGCGCGGACAGCTGGCGGATTTTCTGCACCGGCTCGAAACCGGCGAATGGCCGCTCCTGCCCCTCGCAATGCCGGATGCGTGGGTGGCACAGGGCGTCGGGCACTTCCATCTGGCCGCGGAGGTATTCATCCAGCTGGCTGGCTGGACGCATTTCGACTTCCCGCATGCCAGCCTGGATCTCAACGCTGGCGAAGCGCTCCTCCTGCCGCCCCGGCTGCTGCACGAGGAGCGGATCGGGCCGTCGGAAAGCGGCGAACCGTTCAGCAACATGGTGATCTATGCCGAAGGCGGCGGGATACGCTGCCATCTCGCCTGCGAGACCGAGCCGGGCATCCCCGGCATCGCCCACCTTGAACTGCAGTACCACCCGAAGGCGCAGCGCATCCACGACTGGTTGATCGACGCCAGCCTTCTGAATCGCAGCGGGGTCGAGCCTGCACCGACGATGGAAGCGCGGCAAGCACGCGGCCTGATGGCTGCGGCTGTCGCCGCCGTACTGGAAGTGCTCGACGCGGCCGCGCCAGACACGAACGCGCCGGCCGAACCGTCGCTCGTCTCGCGCGTGCGCGTCTTCGTGCAAAACCAGCTCGGCGACCATCAGCTCAGCGTGCGCCGCCTGGCCGAACAGGCGCATTGCACGCCGGACTATCTGTCAAACGTATTCAGCGTCGCCACGGGCGAACATCTGACCGCCTTCATCAACCGCCAGCGCATCGAGCGCGCGGCCCGCCTCCTGCGCGAGAGCACGCTGACGAGCAAGGAAATCGCCTGGGCCTGCGGCTTCGCGACGCAGACCTACTTCATCCGCATCTTTCGCGCGCGCATGGGCGTGACGCCGAAAACGTGGCGAACCGCCGCTGGTGCCGAACCCTGAGCGCAATAGACCCGCCTGACGTAACGTGCCTGACACCAAGGTCTTCCCTTGATCGTGCTAGAGTCTGGAAACCCTGTTCGTTGCCCGCCATCGCCCGGAAAGGATCTTTTCATGCGGACTTCGATTCTTCTGGCTGCCGTGCTGCTCGCCGCATCTGCCGCATCCGCCGCTACGGCAGCGCCCGATGCCGGCAGCCGGCTTGAGCGCATTCAGGCCAATCATTCGCTGCGCGTTTGCATCTGGCCTGATTACTACGGAATCACCTATCGCAACCCGAAGACGATGCAACTCTCCGGCATCGACATCGACATGGCCAACGAACTCGGGAAAGAGCTCGGCGCGCGCGTTGAGTTCGTCGACAGTTCCTTCGCGAAACTGATCGACGATCTCAACGGCGATCGCTGCGACGTCGCCATGTTCGCCATCGGCATCACACCGGCTCGCGCCGAAAAACTGAGCTTCTCGCCATCGCATCTGGCCAGCGACATCTACGCGATCGCCACGCGCACCAACCGTCGCATCAAGGGCTGGGACGATATCGATACGCCCGGCTCGGTCGTCGCCGTCGCGCGCGGCACGCTGCACGAGACGGTGATGAAGGACAAGCTGCGCAACGCGCAACTGCTCATTCTCGATACGCCCTTCGCCCGCGAGCAGGAAGTGCAGGCCGGCCGCGCCGACGTATTCATGACCGACTACCCGTACAGCCAGCGCTTTCTCGCCGGCAACGACTGGGCGCGGCTGATCACGCCGCCGGGGACGTACCACATCACACCGTATGGCTACGCCACGGCCAAGGGCGACGATGCCTGGCGAGCGCGCATCGATCGTTTTGTCACCGACATCAAGCGCGATGGTCGCCTCAGGGAAGCGGCCAGGCGACACAAACTCGAGCCCATCGTCAGCCCATGATGAAACGCGCGCAGCTCCTGCGCCTCCTTTTTCTCGCCATAACGCTGCTGCTCCTCGGCAGCATGCTGCTCATCTCGGCCTTCGGCCTGTGGCGGCTGCGTTCGGAAGCGATCACGAATGGCCTGGAGACCGCGGCGATGCATTCGCGCGGCTTCGAGGATCTGCTGACGCAAAGCCTGCGCCTGACAGCAATGATCACCGCCGCCAACCTCGAGAACGAGCGGCCGCGCAGCGACCCGGCACACGTCGCCGAGACTTTCGCCACCGTGCTGCGCCACGCCCCTTTCCTGCGCTCGCTCTCCCTGCTTAACGAGGACGGGCGCGTCACGGCGAGTTCCAATCTCGCCAACATCGGCCTGACGGTATCCACCGCCGCTTTCCTGCCGCCCAGCGGCGACGAACTGGGCATCATGCGCGTCGGCGCCCCATGGGCCGGACGCGACCTTTTCCGGGGCCGCCCGAGCACGCCGGACGCGCCTGTCGAGAGTGACGACCTCAACTTCGTTCCGCTGGTGCAAAAGGTGACGACGCTCGAAGGCACAGTCACCCTGCTCATCGCGCTCAACCCCGACTACTTCGTCAACCACTTCGCGCAAAAGCTCGACGCGGCCGAAGGCAGCGTGGACGTCCTGCGTTACGACGGCACCCTGCTCATGACGACGACTGCGAGTGGCAGGCCGGGTTCTCTGCAGAACGCCGTCGTGAGCGCATTCGATCTCGTTCAAACGGAGTTCGGCCAGTTCGAACAGGAGCCGGCAGGTTCCAGCACCTCAAAATCCACCGTCGCGCGCCCCGCCTTGACCGCCTTCCGCGCCTCGCGCCTGTACCCGGTCGTCGTCGTCACGCGCATCGACCGCGACTACGCCCTGCGTAACTGGAAGACGGCGTCGATCACGCTGGCCAGCGTCGCACTGCCGGTTCTTCTCGGTCTCACGCTGCTTTCCGTTGCCTATTACCGGCGCCAGATGCTCCAGGCGGCGCAGCGCGAAGAATCAGCGCGGCTCAAGGCGATCAACGCGACGGTCTTCGATTCGAGCACGGAAGCAACGCTGATCACCGGCGTCGACGAGGCGATCGTCTCGATCAACGCCGCTTTCACGCGCGTGACCGGCTTTGCCGCAAACGACATCATCGGCCGCCACCTCAACGAACTGCTGGTGCCGGAAAGCCCGGGAGAGGCGAACGGTCAGTCGCAACAAGGCGGGGAAACGTCCCGCGCCGAGCCGCCGACGGTCGAAGTCCAACTGCGCTGCAAGGACGGTTCGCACCTCTGGATGGAGATCCTGTCGACGCCGGCGCGCGACGCCGCCGGGCGCGTCGTCGGCTACCGCCGCATCGGTCGCAACATCACTGAGCGCCGCGAGATGCAGGACCGGGTGCGCGAACTCGCCTTCCATGATCCGCTGACCGGCTTGCCCAATCGACGCCTGCTGGGCGACCGCCTCGGCCTGGCGATGGCGCAGAGCAAGCGCAGCGGCACCTACGGCGCCGTACTCTTTCTCGACCTCGACAATTTCAAGCCGCTCAACGACCAGCACGGTCACGCGGCCGGAGACCAATTGCTCATCGAAGTCGCCCGACGGCTGCTCAGTTGCGTACGCCAAATCGACACCGTCGCGCGTTTTGGCGGCGACGAGTTCGTCGTCGTCCTCGGTGCGTTGCACGCGACACGCGACGAGTCGCTCGCGCTCGCGCGAAACGTCGCCGAGAAGGTCGGCGCCGTCCTCGCGCGCCCGTACCACCTGAACGTGCGCCAGCACGACGGGACGGAACTCGCCGTCGAGCACATGTGCACTTCGAGCATTGGCGCCACGCTGTACTTCGACAACGAAGTCCGTCAGGAGGAAGTCCTCAAGCGCGCCGACTCGGCGATGTACCGCGCCAAGAAGGAAGGGCGCAACCGGATCTGTTTTGCCGGCGTTGACGCTGGCGAAGCGGCCCTCGCCGTCTGAAGCGGGAGACACGCCCATGTTCGCCATCTACGGAGTCAGCGGCCCGATCTTTCAGGGAACGCTCGAAGCGCTCAGCCGCATGCCGCCGGTCGTACGCCGCAGCTCGGTGACGCCCGCGCGGCGGATTGCCGATGACGTAGCGATCGAATCGGCGACCGCCGGCAATGAACCCCAAGTCGCCAGCGGGAGTCGCAGCAACCAGGCCATCGCCGCCTATAAGGCCATGCTTCCGGAGAGTCTCGACCGTGGCCCGCTCTACCACGCCGACCAGATCATGACGGCGGAGGTCATCGCCGTGAATGCGCGCGACGAAGTGGTCCTTGCCTGGCGCACGCTGACACGGCACCAGATTCACCAGACACCGGTGCTCGACGACAACGGGCGCCTCGTCGGGCTGGTCAGCGAGCGGAACCTGCTGACCACGCTCAATGTCGACGCCGGTGAAGTCCGCGACGTCCTCGTCAAGCGCGTCGGCGACGTGATGACGACCCCTGTCGTCGCCGCCAACCCGTTGACCGACATCCGGCGCATTGCGCGCGTGATGCTCGACCGCGACGTCGACGGCGTGCCGATAGTCAACGAAACCGGCGTATTGCTCGGCTTCGTTTCCCGCAGCGACATCCTGCGGGCGGTGGTCACCGACCCGCCGCTCAGCATGTGGCGCTGATTTTCTTGCTGCATTCACTTTTTTCGGACCTGCCATGGCCAATGAATCTGTCGTGATCTACCACAACGCGCGTTGTTCAAAGAGTCGCTCGGCGTGCGACATCATCGCCGCGCTCGGCATCGAGGCCGAAGTCATCGAATACCTGGAAACACCGCCGGGCAAGGAGGAACTGCGCGAATTGCTCGACAAGCTGGACATGCAGCCGGCCGAACTCGTGCGCCACGGCGAGGCGGTCTACAAGGAGAACTACGCCGGCAAAACGCTTACCGACGAAGAGTGGCTGGACGCACTGGTCGCCCATCCTATCCTCATCGAGCGCCCGATCGTCGTGCGCGGCGACCGGGCCGTCATCGGCCGGCCGGCAGAGCGCGTGATGGAGTTCCTGAACGCGGAGGACTAGGCCGGACTGTCGGGACGCAGCCAGCGAAGCAGTTGCGCCCCGACCTCTGGATGATTCAACAACGCCATGTGGCTCGTCTGGTAGGCGATCCATTGCGCCGACTTCGGAAAATCAAGCCGGCGTTTCGCATCGCGGTGATGACCGAGCGCGCTGTGCAACGGGACGAGTCCGTCGCCGATCAGGCGGTCGGCAAGGAGGCTGCGTTTGGCGGCCGTCGTCGCGGCGATGGCGTAGCAGGCAACATCCTCCGGCAACGGCACATGCCGGCGGCTGTCCGGCTTGCGGTGAAAGCGGTTGCCGCCGAGCCAGTCCTCATCGACAACGCAGCCAAAGCGCAGATCGGTAATCCCGGCGCTGCGCAGCTGGCCGAGCCGGGCGAGCGGCGCGGTAAACGGCGTACTGCCGAGCAGGACATCAACGATGTTGCCGGCACGCTCCAGCGGCGCACCGTGGTGCGGCGTGCCGAGGAAGACGATGCTCCTGAGCCGTTTCGGCCAGGCCAATCCGTCTGCCTGCGCGTAGTGCGCCGCGCTGCGCATGACCAGGCCGCCCATGCTGTGCGCCAGCACGCTGATCTCTTCAATCGGCACCGGCCAGTGGACAAGCAGTCGTTCCAACTGCTGAGCCAGCTCGCGGCCGTTCTGCGAGACGTGCAGACCGGTGTTGTAGCGCAGGTAGATCGGCGTCAGCCCAAGTTCGCCGGCGAGCCGCTCGCCGTGATTGACGTCAGACCCTTCGTACTGCGAGTCCCACTGCAGATCGTTGCGGCACAGACCATGAATCATCAGCAGGAGCTTGCCGGTGACTACCGGATTGTCTTGGCGGGATGGCGAGCCTTGCCCGTTCAAGACTTCACCATGGTGGCGCAGGGTCATGCGGATGGCGAGCGGGTTGTTGTCCACCTGCAGACGATCGCCCATCACGCCGTTGAGCACCGCCAGGACGGCTTCGCGCTGCGGTGACTCGGCATTGGCGTTCCCGGGAGCATCGACTGCTCTTTCGAGCCGGAGGAGAGAAGCTTCGACACCTACGCTGAGCGCATGCGTCAGACCGCGGATGCTCTTGTAGACGAGGCCGGTGACGCCCCCCGTCTGCCCCGGCTGCGCGCCGCGAAAGCCGAGACGGTCCCAGACCGACTGATGGACACCTTCGACGATGCGGCTGACGCCACGCGTCGCCTGCGCAGCCAGGCGCGCAGCGCCACGGACATCGGACACGCGCAGATGCTTTGAGACATTACGCTGCGCGGCTTTGCTCATACCCCATCCTTTCGCCCCCCCAGCGGATCGCCACGGTTTGACGGTGCGCCCTTCCTTGGACCCGGAAGGGACGCACCTCGGACGAATGCGGATTTGCTACGGCGCCGCTAGATTCGGAAGCGTGCAACAAGTTGCTCCATGGCGTGCGCCGTCTGTGTCAGGCTATCGGCGGCATTCGACGTCTGCTTGGCGATCGCTGTCGCCTCTTCGGCCTGCGCGGCAACGTCCTCGACCTTCTTCGCCACATCGTTCGACGCCGAGGCCTGCTCGCGCAACGCCTCGTCCACGGCGGCGACGAGTTGCGAGACTTTCTTCGCCATGTCCTGCAGGCCGCCGATGGTCTCACCCGCCTGACGGGCATTCGTGACGCCCTCGTCAACCATCTTCACGCCGTTTCCGACCTGCGCCACCACTTCGCGCGTCGACACCTGGATGGCATCGACCATCTTGCCGATCTCGCCGGTCGATACCGCGGTCCGCTCGGAGAGCTTGCGCACCTCGTCGGCGACCACGGCAAAGCCGCGGCCCTGCTCGCCCGCCCGCGCCGCCTCGATCGCGGCGTTGAGCGCCAGCAGATTGGTCTGGTCGGCAATATCCTTGATGACGCTGACGATGTTGGAGATCTTTTCCGACTCGCCTTCGAGTTTGGCGATCTGGTCCGCCGAACTGCGCACGACATTGGCGACTTCGCCGATGCGCTCGACCAGCTGGTCAATCTGGTCGTGCCCCTCCTTCGCCATGCGGTCCGAGTCGAGGGCGAAGTGCGCCGCTTCACTCGTGTTGTCGGAGACGTGGTTGATCGACACCGTCACCTCTTCCACATTGGCGGCAATGGCCGAGGCGACCGAACTCTGAACATGCGCCGATTCGTCCATCTGGCGAACCGACTCGTTGAGGTGGCCCGAACACTCCAGCAGCGCCTGGGAACTCGCCTGTGTTTCCTGCAACGCACTGCGCAGCGCCTTCTGCATCTCGGTCATCGCCGCGATCAGCTTGCCGATTTCATCCTGGCTCGCCGCCGGCATCCGCCCGGTGAGGTCACCACCGGCGATCACCTGCGCCGCCGCGACGCTGTCGGACAGGCGCCGGCTCAGACTGCGCGCCAGCAGGAAGGTGGCGATGAGGGCAATGACGACGCCGGCGACGAGCGCCGAAAGGCCGCCGCGCAGAGCTGCGCTTTCTCCCTGCGCTGCGTTGGCCGAGGCCGCTTCGGCCCCAGCGCGGTTGATCTTCAGCAGCGCATCGGTCGCGTCGCGGACGGCGTCGGCCGCCTTCACCCAGCTCGATCTGCGCAGTTCATGTGCATCGAAAATCTGGCCTTCGTTCATTTTTGCAATCGCATCGCTGACGGTCGCGCGGTACGCGTCAACGGTCTTTACAAGCTCGTCGTAAACTTTCCTTTCCTCGTCGCTCGAGATCAGCGGTTCGTACTTCTTGAGGGCTTCGTGCAACGACGCATCTAGGCTCGCCAGCGACTTGCCGATCTTCGCGCGCCCCTCTTCCTCGGGTTCCAGCATGTACTCAAGGCTACGCACGCGGTAGCGCAGGCGCAACTGGCTGATTTCTCCGGCCTGCTGGATGGAGGGCAGCCAGTTCGCGGTGATCTCGCGCGTATCGGCACCAACAAGGCGAAGCTGATAGAGACAGAAGAGAATCGCCGCGATCAGCACGCCACCGCTCACGAGGAAGTTGATGATCAGTTTTCCACGCAAACTGATGTCATTGAATCTGGGCATGGGTCGCTCCTTGAGTGTTTGATGATTCGCTCTGCATTTTGCCGCGCTTCTCGGTTCCAGCATAGAACAGCGTCAGCCAAGCCACAATGATCGCGCAGCACTCAGACGCGATTTGTAAAAATGTGTTCCTGGCGCAGACACCTTGCGATGAATTCCGTCGCACAGGACAATCACGCCTTCGCAACTCGACACAGGAACGGACCATGACCGGCGGAGGATGGAGCTGCCCCCACGAAGTCAACGGATTGTGCAGCAAGATCAACAACCTGCCCTGCGATCCGGGCATGAAAGGCTGCGAGCTGTACGGGCGCTACGCGTTTTTCGACGGCAGCAAGAACACCCGTCTACTGCAAAAGCGGGCGCGCGCAGCCGACGCCGCACAGCAAGAAGCGCCTGAAGAAGACTGATTCCCGAAGACAGCCCATGCCCCGACACCTTGCCGCATCGTTTATTCTCGCCGTCGCCCTCGCATTGCCGCTGACGGCTTTTGCGCTGCCAAGAGAGTCCGCCGTGCCCGGCGGCATCGCCTTGGTCCGCCTCGGCACAGCGGTGCCGGGAGCGGCAACGCCACACGCCTGGCTTGGCGAACAACCGGTGTGGGTCAGCGCCGAGGGGGGGCAATGGACCGCCGTTGTCGGGTTGGCGCTCGACCTGCCGCCAGGATCGCACCAGCTGCGCATCGACGCCATCGAGCAGCAGCGACAGGTCGACTTCGTCGTGCGGCCCAAGAACTATCCAGCGCAACACATTCGCTTGAAGGATTCGAGCAAGGTGACCTTGTCACCGGCCGACGAGGCTCGCGCCGTGGCGGAAATTGCCGAGATCCAGGTATTCAAGCGGCACTGGCGCAGCGTCGGCGCTGAAGACGCGGTCGAGGCGCAATTCGTGCTACCCGCCAACGGGCGGCTAGCCAGCCGCTTCGGCCTGCGCCGCTTTTTCAATGGCGAGGCACGCGCGCCGCACGCCGGGCTCGACGTCGCCATTCCGCGCGGCACGCCGGTCAAGTCAACGGCACGCGGAACCGTGCTGGCGGTTGATGACTATTTCTTCAACGGGAAGACGGTGTTCGTTGACCACGGCAACGGCTTGATCAGCATGGTTTGCCACCTCGACCGCATCGATGTGCAGGCCGGTGACCCGGTCAGTCAGGGACAGCGCGTCGGTCTTTCAGGCATGACCGGCCGCGCGAGCGGCCCGCATCTGCACTGGAGCATGGTGCTCAACGGAGTGATGGTCGACCCGGCGCTGTTCATCGAGCGCGCGCCGTAGCCGCAACGCGGTTCAGAGCAACTTCAGAAAGACTCGTCGCCACTCAGGAAACGCCACTGCCCGAGAGGCAGATCGCCGAGCAGCACCTTGCCGATGCGCACACGCTTCAAGCCGACGACATGCAGCCCGACCAGTTCGCACATGCGGCGGATCTGGCGCTTCCGGCCTTCACGCAGGACAAAGCGCAGCTGGTCCTCGTTCAGCCATTCGACCTTCGCCGGCTTGAGCTGATGGCCATCGAGGCTGAGGCCGTGGTTGAGCAACGCCAGGCCCTTCGCGTCGAGCTTGCCTTCGACGCGGACCAGGTATTCCTTATCCACCGTCGAATCCTCGCCGATCAGCCGGCGTGCGACGCGCCCGTCCTGGGTCAGGACCAAGAGGCCGGTCGAATCGATGTCCAGCCGACCGGCCGGCGCCAAGCCCTTGAGATACATCGGATGGAAAGCCGGCGTATCCGGCGTCTTGTACTGGTTTTCCGGCTGCACCAGGGTGACGGCCGGCTTGAAGCCCGGTTCCGGCTGACCCGAAACGTAGCCGACCGGCTTGTGCAGGAGGATCGTCATTTGCTGCCGCTGCGCGGCCTGGGCACCTTTATCCAGCCGGATGCGAGCCGATGGATCGGCGCGCGTGCCGAGTTCGGTCACTCGCTCACCGTCAACGAAGACCCAGCCGCGTTCGATGAAACTGTCGGCCTCGCGCCGCGAACACAGGCCGCGCTCGGCCATCAGCTTGGAGATGCGCACACCGCTTTGCGGCGCCTTGTCTGCATCGGCAGACTTCGGTTGACGCTGGACGGCACCCGCGGACTTGGGAACAACGGGCGCCCGAGACGGCGTGCCGCGCGGTTTTTCCTGCGCGACGATCCTGACGCACGCCTTGCCCCCCTCGGCCGATTCGGTCGACTTTGCCTGGAAGGCATAACCGCCGGCGTGCTTCGAAGTGCTGGCGTTGCCGCTTGTTCTGGCCGGTGCCGGCTTGGGCGAGGCAGTTGCCTCTACCGCGGCCTTCTTGATCGTGCGGATCTTCGGCGCACCGCCGCGCACCGGCTTGCGAGCGGCGTCCTGCGACGTTTCGCTCCCGGGCTTGGCGGGCAAACCCAGGGTCTTGCGGGGCGAATCAGACATCAGTCAGTAACTGCCTTCGGTCAAAGGATTTCGAGCAGTTCGACTTCGAACACCAGCGTCGCATTCGGCGGGATCACGCCACCGGCACCGCGTGCGCCGTAGCCCAGATGCGGCGGAATGGTCAGCTTGCGCACACCGCCGACGCGCATGCCCTGCACGCCTTCATCCCAGCCGGCGATCACGTTGCGTCGGCCGAGCGGGAATTCAAAGGGTTCGTCGCGATCCTTGCTGGAATCGAACTTGCTGCCGTTGGTCAGCCAGCCGGTGTAATGAACGCTCACGAATTGCCCCGTGTGGGCGGTATCGCCTTCACCGAGCTTGATCTCTTCAATCTGTAATCCGGATTCCGTGTTTGTGATCGACATCGCCGTTCCCCTCATTAATGGAAACCCGGAGTGTAGACCAGCCCGGCCATTGGGGCCAATTCCGCGCGCGCGATGCGCTCACGCAGACTGGGGCTTTCGGCTACACTTGAACGATAAAACCGCCCGGAGAGGCCAAATGGATATTCGCACGATCATCGCCCCCACCATCAACGACCGCGACGGTCTGGAAGAATTTTTCGAAGCCCTGATCGACCAGACGCCGAATATCGAACGCGACATTGCCAAGCTGAAGAGTGCACCCGAAGACCGCGAAGTGATCAGCAGCCTCTTCCGCGCGGTGCATAACATCAAGGGCGATGCGACGCTGTGCAAGGTCGAAATGGCGACGACCTTGGTGCATCCGATCGAGACGGTACTGGCCCGCTTCCGCAATAGCGAGATCGCCTTCACCGAGATCCTGGCCGAAGCCATCCTGCTGGCCATTGACCGCCTGGAACTGGCCGTCGAAGGGCTGCTCACCAACAAGTCGCTCGACAGCCTGCGCCTGCTGCCGCTGCTCCAGGGGCTGGAGAAGATGGCGATCGCGGCCGCTCCGGACATGGACGACGCGGCAGGCGAGATGATCGAGACGGTGACGGGGTTCAGGCCGGCGGCCGCATCAGCCCTTTTCCGTGGGCGCAGTTCATCGATTTCCAGCCGCTCGAAGTCGCAGGAAGCCGACGATCTGCGCTTCTTCCGCACGCTCGCCAACCAGCTCGAAGCGCGCTCGCCGCTGTTCAAGGGGCGGACCACGCGCCTCTTGCGCCTGGCGACAGAGACCAATCAGTTGCGCAACAAGCCGGTCGATCCGATGCAACTGGAAGCGGCCATCTACATGCACGACATCGGCATGATGTTCCTGCCGGAGCCGGTCTGGCTCAAGGTTGAACGCATGACCGATGAGGAAAAGCAGATCATGCGCGCGCACCCCGACTACGCGGCCGGCATCCTTGCGCGCATGGACGGTTGGGGGCCGGCGGCGGAAATGGCCGCGCAACACCACGAGATGCCCGACGGCCAAGGCTATCCGAACAGCCTGAAGTTGAAGCAGATTTGCGACGGCGCCAAGATCCTGGCGATCGTCGATGCCTTCGAGGCGGTCATGCTCAAGCACATCAATCGCGGCCGCAACCGCTCGGTGCTGCGCGCGATCGCCGAAATCAACGCCTGCGACAACCAGTTCGCGCCGGAATGGATCGAACCGTTCAACCAGGTGATACACAAGACGCTTGAAGCATGACGAACAACGCTCTGACGCACTCCGATACCCCGGCAACAAACACCTTTTCAACCCCATCGACTGAAGCGGACTTCGAACGCCGCTTCGGCGGCGTCCGCCGCCTATACGGCGCTGAAGCACTTGAACGCTTCAAGGCCGCGCACGTCTGCGTCGTCGGCATCGGCGGCGTCGGCTCCTGGGCGGCCGAGGCGCTAGCGCGCTCGGCGGTCGGCCGCATCACGCTGGTCGACCTCGACATGGTCGCCGAATCGAACGTCAACCGGCAGATCCACGCGCTCGGCGACGAGTTCGGCAAGGCCAAGACGCGCGCCATGGCCGAGCGCATCCTGGCCATCAACCCGGCGTGCCGGATCGAGGAGATCGAGGACTTCGTCACGCCGGACAACCTCGACCAGGTGCTCGGCCGCGGCTTCGATTTCGTTATCGACGCGATCGACCAGGTGCGTACCAAGGCGGCGATGATCGCCTGGTGCAAGCGGCACAGCGTCCCCATCGTCACCGCGGGCGGCGCCGGCGGGCAGATCGATCCGACGCGCATCGAGATCGCCGACCTCGCGCACACTATTCAGGATCCTCTGCTCTCGAAGGTGCGCTCGACGCTGCGCAAGGAGTACGCCAGCGACGGCTTCACACGCGACCTGAAAAAGAAGTTCGGCATTCCGGCCGTGTTCTCAAGCGAACCCTTGCGCTACCCGGAAAGCGGCGCCACCTGCGACGAACCGCCGACACTCGCCGGACTTAACTGCGCAGGCTACGGCTCGTCGGTGTGCGTTACGGCGCCCTTTGGCCTGTTCGCGGCGAGCGCGGCCTTGCGCCATCTCGCCGGCAGTTGACCATTTCAGCGCAACAGCAAGATGACGGACACGAACCAGCCGATGAACGCGCCCAGCAGGTGGTAGTCCTGCAACAGGGCGGCTGACGGATCGCCTCCGCCGCCGCGCCGGTGCAGCAGATAGAGGTAGCGAAAAATCCCGTAGATGACGAAGGGCACGGTGTAGATCAGATCGCCGGTGCCGTGCATGGCGACCGTCTCGGCACTCACGGTATACAGGCTGTAGCCGATGATCGCGCCGCCGGCGCAGATACCGGTCAGCTCGTCGAGCAGGGTCGGATCGTAGTCGTCAAGCACCTTGCGGTGGCTGCCGCCGTGGCCGACCAGCGCGTTCAGTTCGGCGCGCCGCTTGGCGAAGCCGAGGAACAAGGTCAGCATCAGCCCGCACAGGAGCAGCCAGTGCGACGGCGCGATGCCGACGCCGAGCGTGCCGGCGAGGATGCGCAGCATGAAGCCGCTGGCGATGATGAACACGTCGAGCAGGACGATGTGCTTGAGGCGCAGCGAATACGCCACGTTGAGCAGGACGTACGCCGAGACGATGGCGAGTACGGTCAGCGAGGCGGCAGCTGCACAGGCTAGCGCGGCGAGCAGGCAGGCACCGGCGAGCAACAGCGCCTGTGCAGGACCGACCGCCCCCGAAGCGAGCGGCCGCTTGCACTTTTCCGGATGCTGGCGGTCGCGCTCGCGGTCGGCCATATCGTTGAGGACGTAGATCGACGACGCGGCCAGCGAAAAGGCAACTGCCGCGAGCAGCACCTGCTGCACGACCGGACCGTTGTTCCACACGTGCCCGAACAGCAGGCCGACGAAAACGAAGCCACTCTTGATCCACTGGTGCGGGCGCAGGAGCTTGAGGAGGAGTGTCAGCTGGTTCATCGTTCGTCCGGGAAGTATCGCTCGCAGAACTCGCAGCCGCGTTGCGGCAACCACGCTGGGATCCGGTAATAGCGGTCACGGACGCTCTTGAGCACCTTGTCATGATAGACGGCGTAGTTGAATCCCTGGCCGAGAACGACGTCGAAGCGGGCGCCGTGCAAGTCAAAGGTTCGGGACTCGACACGGGCGAAATACGGCGCAAATTCCGCTAGATCCGGCGCCCGCTTGGCGCCCTTTTGCAGGATCAGCACGTTACGCCCGTCCTGCGCGCGCCAGTCGGTCAGGAAGTCGTCCTGGCGGGCGTGAAACGACCCGCCGCCGAACACGGCGAACGGCCGATCGGCGTTGTAGGCGAGCGTCGCGGAAGACGAGTAGCTACCAGTGGCGAACAGGTAGTCCGCGGCGTACGGCTCAAGTTGCGCGATCACCTCATCGGCGCGCACGGTCATCACGATGCCGTCGTAGAGCTTGTTGCTGCGCCAAAGCTGCATCGGCAGCACGCTGATGAGAATGACGATCAGCACGTGCACACCGGCAAATACCGCCGACCAGCGCAGCAGCCGCTGCAAGGTATCGCGCGGTACGGCGATCGCCGCCAGGACGGCGATCAGCGGAATGAAGGAAACGAGCCAGTGCAGGCCGATCGAGCGCCACAGCGACATCAGGCCCAGAAGGCCGAGCGGAATCGCCATCAGCCAGAAGACCGCGCCGGCCGCCGCCGAGTCGCGCAGCGCCAGACGCACGCCGCCACGCTGCCTGAACAACGCCAACAGTACCCACGGCGTCGCAAGGTAGAAGATCGATAGTACGTAGAGCGCCGGATTCGTGACGGAGAAACCCGAATCCGTATTGCGATTCAGAAAGTTGAAAAGGACGTTGACCCAACAGTGGCCGCTGTTCCACCACAGGTTGTAAATCGGCGCCGGAAGCGCTGCGAGCAGGAGGAAGACAAACCCGCCCCAGCGCCCGCGATCGCGGCGAATGAAGAGCACGTGCGCCAGGTAGGCGATACCAAGCAAGGCGGCGAAATACTTGCCGAGAAAGGCCATGCCCAGCAACAGTCCAGCCAATGCGTGCCAGGCCAGCGCTCGCCGCGCGTAGCCGGCGGAGCGCAGGGCCGCGATGTAGGCGAGCACCGACAGCATCGAAAACAGGATGACCGGCGTATCGGTGGTGATCAGGACGTTCCAGACATTGGCCGGTTGCAACAGCACGAGCGCAGCGGCGCCGCGTGCCCGGTCGGCACCGTGCGGGCGCACCAGCCACCAGGCGCACGCGGCGAGAACGAGCGGCAGCAGCAACACTGGCAGGCGTAGCAGCCATTCGGCGCGCCCGACGGCGAGGAGGCCGGACAGCCACCAGCCGACCATCGGCGGATGGTCGTAGTACCCGCCTGCCGGATGTTCGCCCCAGAGCACGAAATACGCTTCGTCGCCGGTCATCGGCAAGACGACCGAGAACCACAGGCGAAAGACGACGAGCGCCAGCAACCAAACCCAGGGTGCGCGCGCCAACCCGGGCAGTCTCAACATGGCTGGCATGACAGAACGGAGAGCATCGTGGTGGACGAATCGGCGCTTGGCAACGTTATTGCGTTGCCTTGTGCAGACGACGCTCGCGCACACCCTTGGCCAGCGTTTCCAGGACCGTCAGCGAGTCATCCCAACCGATACAGGCATCGGTGATGCTCTTGCCGTACTCGAGCGGTTTTTCCGGCGTCAGGTTCTGCCGGCCCTCGACGAGGTGCGACTCGACCATGACGCCGAAGATCCGATCTTCGCCTTGCGCAAGTTGGTTGGCGACATCCTCCGCCACCTTGAGCTGCAGCTTGAATTCCTTGTTGCTGTTGGCATGCGAAAAATCGACCATGACGCGCGACGCAAGCGCCGCCGCCGAGATTTCCTTGGCTGCCGCGTCGACGTGCGCTGCATCGTAGTTGGGCTCCTTGCCGCCGCGCAGGATAACGTGACAATCCTCGTTACCCGTCGTCGACACGATCGCCGAGTGGCCGCCTTTGGTCACCGAGAGGAAATGGTGCGGCGACTGCGCGGCGCGGATCGCATCGATGGCGATGCGCACGTTGCCGTCGGTACCGTTCTTGAAGCCGACAGGACACGACAAACCGGAAGCCAGTTCGCGATGCACCTGCGATTCGGTCGTGCGCGCGCCGATGGCGCCCCAGGCGATCAGGTCGGCCGTGTATTGCGGCGTAATCGTGTCGAGAAACTCGGTCGCGCACGGCAGGCCCAGCTCGTTGATTTCGAGCAGCAGGCCGCGCGCCAGGCGCAAGCCTTCATTGATGCGGAAGCTGTTGTCGAGACGCGGGTCGTTGATCAGCCCCTTCCAGCCGACCGTCGTGCGCGGCTTCTCGAAGTAGACGCGCATGACAACCAAGAGATCCTTCTCAAAGCGCGACACCACGGCCTGCAACTTGCGCGCGTATTCCATCGCCTGCTCGACGTCGTGGATCGAGCACGGCCCGATGATGACCAGCAGGCGGTCATCCGCACCGTGCAGGATGCGGTGGATCGCCTGACGCGCGCTATGCGTCGTCTGCGCCGCCTGAACACCGACCGGAAACTCGCGAAACACGTGCGACGGCGGCACCAGTTCCTTGATTTCCTTGATACGCAGGTCGTCGGTGTTCGGTTTGCTGATCAGGTTCATTGAGCTTCCTTGGTTCCAGTTTCAAAAAAAGAGAAGGGGCACGATTTTACTCGATGCCCCGGACGACACCCCGACGCGGAGGCTAGTCGGTGCCGCCGACCGTCAGCCCGTCGATGCGCAAGGTCGGCTGGCCGACGCCGACCGGGACGCTCTGGCCGTCCTTGCCGCAGGTACCGACTCCGGGGTCGAGGCGCATGTCGTTGCCGATCATCGACACCTGGTTCATCGCGTCCGGCCCGTTGCCGATCAGCGTCGCGCCCTTGACCGGCGTCGTCACCTTGCCGTCCTCGATCAGGTAGGCCTCGGACATCGAGAAGACGAACTTGCCGTTGGTGATGTCGACCTGGCCACCGCCGAAATTGACCGCATAGATGCCCTTCTTCACCGATTTGATGATTTCCTCGACGCTCTTGTCGCCGGCCAGCATCGTCGTGTTGGTCATGCGCGGCAGCGGCAGGTGCGCGAAGGACTCGCGCCGGCCGTTGCCGGTCGGATCCACGCCCATCAGGCGGGCGTTGAGGCTGTCCTGCATGTAGCCCTTGAGGATACCGTCCTCGATCAACACGGTACGCTGTGTCGGGTTGCCTTCGTCGTCGATGTTGAGCGAGCCGCGCCTGTCGGGAATCGTGCCGTCGTCGATGACCGTCACCCCCTTGGCCGCGACGCGCGTACCGACGCGGCCGGAGAAGGTCGAACTACCCTTGCGGTTAAAGTCACCTTCCAGTCCGTGCCCGACGGCCTCGTGCAGCAGGATGCCGGGCCAGCCGGAACCAAGCACAACGGTCATCGTACCGGCCGGTGCGGGCTTGGCGTCGAGGTTGACCACCGCCTGATGCACGGCTTCATGCGCGTAGCGGCGCAGCACGTCGTCAGTGAAGAAGCCGTAATCGGTTCGTCCGCCGCCGCCCGACGAGCCCTGCTCGCGCTTTCCGCCTTCGCCTTCGACAAAAACCGTGATCGAGACGCGCACCAGCGGCCGGATATCGGCCGCCAATCGACCATCGCTACCGGCAATGAGGACGACCTCGTACTCGCCGGCGATGTGTGCCATGACCTGAGTCACGCGCGGATCTTCGGCCCGGGCGTAGGCCTCGAGGCGTTCGAGCAGCTTGACCTTGGCCGTCGCGTCGAGCGAGGCGAGCGGATCGTGCGGCACGTAGAGCGTGTGGCCGACCATGTTCCGGGTTGCCGGCACCTTCGTTTTCCGCTTCTGCCCCGCCGCAGCAATGGCGCGCACAGCCGAAGCAGCATCGCCGAGCGCCAGCGAGCTGATGTCGTCCGAGTAGGCGAAGGCCGTCTTTTCGCCCGAGATGGCGCGCGCGCCGAAGCCCTCGTCGATGTTGAAGCTACCCGACTTGACGATCCTTTCCTCCAGGCTCCACGCCTCGGAGCGGCTGTACTGGAAGTACAGGTCGGCGTAGTCGACGTCGTGCGTCATGATCGACGCGAACACCTTGTTCAGATCGGCCACATCGAGGCCGTAAGGCGTGAGCAGGGTCTTTTGCGCCTGCACGAGCAGGGATTGGGCTTTAGCGGTCATTGGTTTTCCCGTTTTTCAACATTTCTACAAAACTACATTACCCGATGCTTCAACGCCGGCAAGCTGGCGCGGATATCGGCGATACGTGCGTGATCGACGTCGCCGATCACGATGCCCGGCCCCTTGGGCAGGCGATCGAGGATGATGCCCCAGGGGTCGATCAACATGCTGTTGCCGTGCGTTTCGCGGCCGCTTTCGTGCTTACCCCCTTGTGCGACAGCCAGCACGTAGCACTGGTTCTCGATGGCACGCGCGCGCAGGAGGATTTCCCAGTGCGCGCGCCCGGTTGTTTCGGTGAAGGCGGCCGGGATGATCTGCAGATCGACGGCACCTTGGGCGCGGTACAGTTCCGGGAAGCGGATGTCGTAGCAGATCGACACGCCGACACGCCCGAACGGCGCTTCGAACACGACCGGTTGCGCCCCGGCTTCGATCGTCGCGCTCTCGTTGTAGCGCTCGGCGCCCTTCTGGAAACCGAACAGGTGGATCTTGTCGTAGCGCGCGACACGCTCGCCCTGTGGGTCGAACACCAGGCAGGAATTGAGCACCTTGCCGGACTCGGTCGAGACGAGTGGCAGCGAGCCGCCAACAAGCCAGATGCCATGCTGGCGCGCCGTCGCAGCGAGAAAGTCCTGGATCGCGCCCTGTCCTTCGACTTCACGCGCGTCGAATTTGTCGGCGTCCGACATGCCCATGATCGGAAAGTACTCGGGCAAAGCGACGAGCTGCGCGCCCTGCGCCACCGCCTGCGCGACAAGGCTCGCGGCCGTCTTCAGGTTTTCCTCGACGCGCGGCGTCGACACCATCTGTACTGCGGCGACACGGACATTGCCGCCGCCGGATGTGGATTCACTTTCTGGCCGGTTCATTGCCTGCTCCTTCCTCCTTCGCGCCGCTCACTGCGGGCGGCGGCTGGCTCGTTGCCGGGTCATTGCGGGCCACCTTGTCGACATTGGGATCGTCCCAGGTGCCGGTGACCAGGTATTCAAAGCCGAAGATCTGGTTGAGCGGATTCTGCAATACCTTGTGCGCCACCCAGGTCGCGACACCGGCGACAGGGTTGACCAGGCCAATACCGAGCGCCGCCGTACCACCCATCTCCGGCTGCACAGCCACATTGAGCCGCTGTGTCTCCTTCTCCAGATCGACCTCGCCTCGCATCACCACACGCGCCGACGGGCCGTCAATCTGAAGGTGTTCGGTACGCATCACGCCGTCCTTCACCGAGAGCTTGCTGGCAATGCTGTCAAAGGCGAAACCGGAGCTGAAGACATCGCGAAAATCGAGCGAGATGCGACGCGGCAAGCCTTGCAGGCTGATCAGGCCGAGCAGCTTTCCGGCCGCGCCCGGATCGAGCTTGAGGAACTGCCCCTTGGCCGCTTCGAGATGCATCTCGCCCCCCAACGACTTGTAGTCGAGATCGGCGGGCGAGTTGTTCCAGCTGAGCGTCCCCTCAAGCTTGGCGGTGCCGCCGCGCACCGTACCGGGATAGCCGACACGCTCGAGCAGCTTGCCGACGTCGCTGCTGTTTATCGCGAAATCAAGCGCGGTCCGGCTCTTGCCGCCGCCGACCTGCCATTGCCCGCTGCCGGCCAGTTCGCCGTCGGGATTGCTCATCTTCACCTGACTCAGCCGCCAGGTGCCGGCTTCGTTCAGCGCGTGCAGCTCGAGGCGGCCGAACTTCCTGGCGCCGAGGGCGAAGTCGTCGGCGATGACGTCGAGCGCCGGCAGCTCCTTCAGTTCGTCCACATCCTTGTGCGTCAGCGACGCGATCGTCGGGTCCGATGGTTCAAGCCACAGCTTTTTCAGCCGCGCCGTCAGCTTGCCCCGGCCAGCCCCGTCCCAGAGCACGTCGCCGCTTGCCTGGGGCGAACTGAAATACATCTTCAGCTGATCCGGCGAGACGGGCACGACCGCAAGGTCAAAATCCTTGAAATGCCGGCCAAAGACGGTCAGTTCGCCCGTCCGCAGGCTGATCGAGTCAGGCATCGAAGATGGTGAAGCGGCGCCCGGCGCAGCTTCTTCCGTCTTGAATACCTGCCGCCAGGCGTCCAGGTCGAGCTGCTTAAGCGTCACCCCGACGGCGACCCCTTTTTCCGGCAACTGCAAGGGCCGGCCGACCGTGATCGCGCCGCGCTCGGTGACGAAGCCGCCGTCCTGATTCCGCCGGATCAACTGCAACGAAAGCAGACCGTCGCCTTCGCCCAAGGTGAGCGTCAACTGATCGCGCGCCGGCACGCTCGCAGGTTTGCCCTTGACGGGCGTCGGCGCTGGCAGGAGCTTCTTCTCGAAACGCAAGGGTAACGTCGTACTCGCCGCCTTCGCCAACGGCGCGGGTAAAGACGACTCGAGTCCGACGAGCGTCGATTCGACGACCAGATCGGCGTCGCGCTTGTTGATCAGCACTTCGCCGCGATACGACGCGAAGCCCGAAAGCCGGTCGATAAACGGCGACTTCACTTGCTTGCGCAATTGCTCGATGTTGGCTGTGCCGCTGGCATCAATCAGGACGCGGCCGTTCTTCTGCGTCCCCCCCTTAATCTTGACCGGCCCGCCGAACAGCACGCCGCTGATCTCCGGCACGCGCAGATCGTTGCTCGAGAACTTCAGGCTGCCGTTAACCTGCTGGATCGGCGGCAGGGCCGAGTCGACCGTCACTTCGTTGTTCTTGAACGAATAGGTACCCTCAACCTTCGATTCGCCAAGCTTCGTTTCATCGAGCGGGATGAGCAAATCCAGGTCGAGGTAGCCATTGCCGCCGGCATGCATGTTTTCGGTAAAGCGGTCGATACGCTCGGCGACCGGGCTTTTCTCGATGAACTTGAGAAACTCGGACGTGGGTCCTTCCGCGCGCCCCTTGACCAGGAGCGTCGAGATCGGCTTGTCAAAGTCGGGAATTTCGGCGCGCGTGTTGCTGAGCTTCGCACCAAGCAGTGTCCCGCGCTGCGCCTCGACGACCATGCCGTTGCCTTCAAAGCGCAGATCGCCGTCGATGCCGTCAATGCGCGGCCAGCCCTTTCCGTAGTCGAGCACGACGTCGCGCGCCTTGACGGTCACGAGAAACTCGCCCTTCTGCTTGTCGAGGAAAGGGAAATCGTTGAGGTCGCCGCGCAAGCTCAGCTTGGCGTCGTTCGACGTTCCGGCCAACAGCGAATCGCGCAACCACTGGCGCGCCCCCGCGCCCACCTCATGCGGCATGTAGCGCCAGACGGCGCGGGCGTCGGCGCGCGACAAGGCGGCTTTCAGGTCGATGATGCCGGGACCGTTGCCCGTGTTGCGATACTTGCCCTTGGCTGTCCCGGCCGCCTCCGGGCCGGCGAACTCGGCGCGCAGCAACTCGACGTCGAGCGTGCCTCTTGCGTTGCTTTCTTTGGCACCTTTGTCGACTTTCCAGCGGACATCGGCGTTTAGCGAGTCGAGATCGATCAAGGATACGGGGAATACGCCAGGCAGATCGAGCATCGACTTGCGCGACTCCAAGCGGACGCGCCCCCCCACCTCGCTCGCCTCGACTGAACCGGAAAGCCCCGAGAAACCGGGAAAATAGCCCTGGGCCTTGAGCGCCATCTGCTCGAAAGCCGCCTTGAACGAGTATGTTTGCAGCACCTCGGCGTTCCCAGTCCACTTTGCCGTCGCCATGCTCACCCGACCGCGGGGCGCGTACTCCGCAAGCAATTGACGTGTCCGTGCATCAAGCGGCAGATGCCGGGCCAGCTGCGCCAGCGCACCGATGTCGAGTCTATTGACGCTCGCATTTCCGGCACCGCCTGCAGCCTTGGTCTGAGGCTGCCAGTCGACGTGGAAATCGATCGGCTCGATGCGGGTCGCCGGAGCTGCCGGATCGGAGGCGCGGGTCGCGAGTTCGACCTGCTTGCCGTTGATCACGACGCCTTTTCCCGCAAGTTGAACGCTGATTCGCCCGGACATGTGTTCGAGTTCGAGCGGCAGCAGATCAGCGGCCAGGCGCAGATTGACGTCCTGGAGCGAAACGTCGCTTGTGACCGCACTCAGTTTGCCGTCGGCGAGCTCAACCCAGGTACGGAACGCGCCGCGGCCGTGCGGCAGCGCGACGGGATAATCGACCCACTGCTTCCATACCGACAGGTCCGCCGACTCGATTTCGGCAAAGAGCTTCCCCGACCACGTCGCCGGACGCTCGACGCTGCGCCCGCGCAGATCGCCGCGCACATCGATGCGCGATGCGGCTTCGCCGGGCGGTAGTGCGGTCAGTCCAAAGCGGTGCTGCCGTCCATCGTTGTCGAGCGCGAAGTCCAACTCTTCCAGGATGAGCGGCGCTGCGGCGCGCACCTCATCCTCCCAGACCAGCGTCGCACCCAGAATGCGAATACGGCGCTGATCGAGTATCCAGTCCGCGATGTTGCCGCCCCCCTCAGTCTGGCCGAGCGGAATCCCGGCGACGAGGAACTGCCCGGACGAGTCGCGCCGGATGTTGAGTGTCGGCTCGTCGATGCGCAGGAGGCGCAGTTGGATCGTTCCTCTCGGCACCGACCACCAGGACAGGATTGCTTCAACCTCCGAGAACGCCAGCGCCGGCCGTCCCTGTACATCGGCGACACGCACATCGCGCAGCGTCAGATCGGGGTTGATGCCGTCCCAGCTGGCTTCGACGCGACCGATACTGACCGGCTGGCCGAGATGCTGGCTGACCATCTGTTCGATGTCGGGTCGATAGGTCTCGATATTGGGCAGGATGCTATAGCGCAACAGCAGCACCAACGCGACGAAGCCGAAATAGACGATCCAGAAAACCCAGACCAGGGTGCGCCAAAGACGCGCAGCGTGGCGGCTCGCGAGGAACGGAACCAGCGCGTGGAATCGGTGGTAAAGCGCTGGCCGCAACTCTTCCGGGCGCATCATCAGACGATCACCTGTGGAAGTCTTTGCCTTAGTTCGGGGAGGGTCACTAGAATGGCGTGCAGCATCGAAAGCGTGGAAGGCGCAATTGTACCGGGTAACGGCTAGACCCGATGGCGCCACCCCATTTGAAGCCGGCGTTGAAATGCGCCGCGTTCGCCGCCTCGTTCAATCAGACGAAAACATGACCGACACGCCAGCACCGCACAACCCCTCGATCCCGTCCGAATGGGCACCGGCACTGGCGCATAGCCGTTACCTGCGCCAGCTCGTAGAAACCCGAACCGAAATCACCGACTGGCTGCGTGAGCAGGCCGAGCGCGATTTGGACTTGCCGCTTATGGAGGAGTTTCTCCAGAGCGATGCCCCGGCTGACGAGGAGAGTCTGAAACGCTGTTTGCGCCGGCTTCGCCAGCGCATCATGGCGGCGCTCATCGTGCGCGACATCGGCGGCACGATTTCGCTCGCCGGCGTCGTCGAAACGATGACGCAACTTGCCGACTTCACGACCAACTACGCGCTCGACTTTCTGCACCGTCAACTCGCCGCGCAGTTCGGCGAGCCGCTCGACCAGCAAGGACGGCCGCAGCGCATGCTAGTCATCGGCATGGGAAAACTCGGCGGACGCGAACTCAACGTCTCGTCCGACGTCGATTACATCTTCATCTACCCGGAAGACGGCGATACGGCTGGAACCCCCAACGGCGGGCGCAAGATCGAGGCCTATGACTTCTTCACGCGCCTCGGCAAGCGCCTGATCGCAGCGATGGGCGAAATCACCGGTGACGGCCAGGTCTTCCGCGTCGACATGCGCCTGCGCCCGAACGGCGACTCGGGGCCGCTCGTCTGCTCGATCACCTCGCTCGAAAACTACCTGATCACGCAAGGCCGCGAGTGGGAACGCTACGCGTGGATCAAAGCACGCATCATGAACACGGGTGCCAATCTGCAACCCGAGTGGAACGCCCAGCTCGAACGCATCGCGCGCCCTTTTATCTTCCGCAAGTACCTCGACTTTGGTTCGATCAACGCGATGCGCGACCTGCACGCGCAGATCCGCCGTGAGGTCGCGCGCAAGGACATGGCCGACCACATCAAGCTCGGTCCCGGCGGTATCCGGGAAATCGAGTTCATGGCGCAGGTCTTTCAGTTGATTCGCGGCGGGCGCGATCCGGCGCTGCAAATCCGGCCGACGCTCAAGGTACTGCCGTTGCTCGTTGCCCGCCGGCTGTTGCCGGAAGACAGCGAAACGGAATTGTTCGAGGCCTACGAATTCCTGCGCCGACTGGAGCATCGCCTGCAATACATCAATGACGCCCAGACGCACATGCTGCCGACGTCCGACGAGGACCGTGCCCTAATCGCCGCGTCGATGGACTTTGCCGACTGGCCGGCGCTGCTCGCGGTGCTCGATGTGCATCGCGAGCGCGTCGCACGCCATTTTGAGCAGATTTTCTCGGAGCCGGAAGAAGGCGCGCACGGCCTGAGCGGTCTCTGGTTCGAGCAGCTCGACGGCGACGAAGCGCTGGAAGCCGTCGCCGAACTCGGTTTCCGTCAGCCAAAAGCGATGCTCGATCGCCTGAAAAGTTTCCGCCAGAGCGCCAAGTACCAGCAACTACCGGCGCAAATCCGGGAACGGCTGGATGCTCTTGGACCCCGCCTGATCGAAGCCTCTGCAGCGACGAAGACGCCGGACGCGACCTGGCAGCGCGGTCTCGATTTCTTCGAAACCATCAGCCGGCGCGGCGCCTATCTCGCGCTGCTGCAGCAGTATCCGCAGACGCTCAGCAAGCTGGCCGAGATCATCGGCAGTTCGGTGTGGGCGGCCAACTACCTGACGCGCCACCCGATACTGCTCGACGAAGTGCTCGACCCGCGCCTCTACGACATCGCGACCGACTGGAACGGTTTCGTCAGCGAAATGCAGTTCCGCCTGAACGAGTGCGTCGGCGACACCGAACGCGAGATGGACATCCTGCGCGAAACGCACCACGCCCAGGTCTTCAGACTGCTCGCGCAGGACATCGCCGGTCTGCAGACCGTCGAGCGGCTGGCCGATCACCTGACACAATTGGCCGACATTGTCGCCAAGGCGACGCTCGATCTGTGCTGGGCCAAGCTCAAGGATCGCCACCCGCATCCCGAGCAGCCGCCGAAGTTCGCCGTCATCGCCTACGGCAAGCTCGGCGGCAAGGAACTCGGCTACGGCTCCGACCTCGACCTAGTCTTCGTGCACAACGACCCGGCACCCGACGTCGGCGCGCTCTACGCCCGCCTCGGCCAGCGCATGAGCACCTGGATGGGTAGCCAGACCTCGGCCGGCATCCTCTTCGAGACCGACCTGCGGCTGCGCCCAAACGGCGACGCTGGCATGATGGTGAGCGAAATCGAAGCCTTCCGTGATTACCAATTGCACAAGGCCTGGGTCTGGGAGCACCAGGCACTGACACGCGCCCGCTTCTGCGCTGGCGACGCCGAACTCGGTGCGCGCTTCGAAGCCATCCGCATCGAAGTTCTGCGCCAGCCACGCGACCTGACCAAGCTAAAGGAAGAAGTGCTGACCATGCGCCAGCGCATGCTCGACAGCCACGCCTTGAACAGCGAGGAATATTTCGACATCAAGCAGGATCCGGGGGGGTTGATCGACGTCGAGTTCATCGTGCAATACCTGATCCTCGGCTACGCCCACCAGCACGAACGCCTGTGCGGCAACCTCGGCAACATCGCGCTGCTCGGCATCGCCGCCGAACTCGGACTGATACCGCCAGACCTCGCCGAAGCCGTGCGCATCACCTACCGCGAGTACCGCCGCTTGCAGCATGCCTTCCGCCTCGATGGCATCAGTGGCGCGCGTGTTGAACGTGACGCTTACGCCCGACGCATCGAAACCGTACGTACCCTCTGGTCACACGTCTTCGACTGATTTCTTTGTTGAATCCAGAAACTTCCTTTGAAAATCCTGAAAGCTGCTCCATGAACGAACCACAAGCCGGAATCCTGCTCCCCCTCCCCGCAAACGCGCGCTACCTCTCCTTCGAGTTCACCGACCCGGCCTGTGCGCCCTCGTGTCTGCGCGCTCTGCGCGACCTGGCCGATGGGGAAAGCACCGTCGTCGGCTTTGGCCTCACACTCACCGCTGCCCTGGATGCGAACATTCAGGGCCTGAAGCGTTTTCCGTTGATGACAGCCCCGGGACTTTCCATTGAAAGCGCACCGGAAGCCGTCTGGATCTGGTTACGCGGCGACGATCGCGGCGAACTCCTGCACCGTTCGCGCCGAATCACCCGCACCCTCGCGCCAGCCTTCGAACTCAAGGACATTTGCGACGCATTCAAGCACGACGATGGCCGCGACCTCTCCGGTTACGAAGACGGCACCGAGAATCCGACCGACGACGACGCCGTCACCGCTGCCATCGTTGCCACCACGCCCGCGTTGGCCGGATCCAGCTTCGTCGCCACGCAGCGCTGGGCACACCGTTTCGATCGCTTCGAGGCCATGCCACGCAACGAACAAGACAACTCCATCGGCCGCCGTCAATCGGACAACGAGGAACTCGACGATGCCCCCGAATCGGCACACGTCAAACGCACGGCACAGGAGAGCTTCACACCGGAGGCCTTCGTTCTCCGCCGTTCGATGCCGTGGGCTGAAGGTAACGAAGGCGGCCTGATGTTCGTTGCCTTCGGCCAATCTTTCGCCGCCTTCGAAGCACAACTCAACCGCATGATCGGCAACGAGGACGGCATCGTCGACGCCCTGTTCAAGTTTACGCAGCCAGTCTCAGGCGCCTACTTCTGGTGCCCACCGATGAAGGACGGGAATCTCGACTTGACGCAGCTCGGACTCTGATCCGAGTCGGGCAAACAGAGACGGCAAGAGTAACTGGCGCGCGATAAGGCGCGCCAGCTCGCTGGTTTCTTCTGTATCGGCGGTCATAAAGCGGAAAGCCCCGCATTGATTGATTCAATGTGGGGCTTTTGGTGTTGGGGAGCCTGGCGGTGACCTACTTTCGCACACGGTAAGTGCACTATCATCGGCGC
>JADHEF010000205.1_pt1 | contig 72134 bp, 63 predicted proteins | sample 8952391 | NCBI WGS metagenome assembly JADHEF01 (sample SAMN16124439, study PRJNA663245) | bioreactor sludge metagenome | isolation source: sludge (nitrite) | place: India:Bengaluru | collected 2019-02-28
GTCTGCCTTACAAGCAGAATGTCGGCGGTTCGATCCCGTCAGCGCCCACCATATTCCCTTGTCGTAAAAGCCTTGCTTATCTCAAGCTGTTCTCATACACTTCTGTGCAATAATAATTTTAAAATATGACAGATTTATGAGAAACCCATATCAACGCAAAGCTGCGTCTAAAAATCAAAATACTGCTTACGATCCTCTTGAAATCTATCGTCTTTTTATCGAAACTATCGTGCATCAAGGTCATGTTATAGCCTTATATCAAGATGGCTGGGCTTTATGTGCTACGCCGACTGGACAACGTTCTTTTGCGATGTGGCAGAGTAAAGGTTTAGCGCAGCTTTTGGTAAAAGATAATTGGGCGGGCTACGAAATCCAGAGTATTGGTCTCAGCGATTTAGTCGAAAAAGTGATTCCATTCTTACGTTCAGAAAAAACTACGGTCTCTATGAACTTAAGCCCCGAAGGGCAAAATGTCTTGGTTGCACCAGAAAAATTGTTATTAGATATCAAAAACTATTTATATCAATTTTCGATGCAGAAGCCTGAATTATTTAAACAATTACAATTACCGTCGCCACGGACAATCCGTCTTCATTAATTCATGAGGATTTTATTTTAGTATTCATTGAGTAGCCAACCACTCCAATATGCAAAATACTCACGTAACCATGCATTATAGCGAGTGGCAAGAGGTGTCTGAGCGCTGATCATGATAGGCGTTTGATAACCCTGACGTATGGCTATAGCACGGCTACGGGGGATATGAAAATCGCTGGTCACAATAGCAATCGGTTGCTGTAGAGAAATATGCTGCTTGGCTAAAATCTTTTTACTATTGATCAGATTTAACTCGGTACTGGTGCTTTGATCTTCGGTGTAAATACGCTCTGCTGAGATATGGTGTAAATCAATCAGATATTGTCGCATTGCTTCAGCTTCACTATTTTTTTGATGAAAGGAGAGGCCTCCACTGACGACCATAATACTGTTGGGATGTAGCTTGGCATAGCTTGCCGCTTGATCTAAACGGCTGGCCAATGTTGGACTCGGTTTGCCATGCTTCAGACCACTGCCAAGAACTACAATAGCGGGTGCAGCGACATGAGTGGTATTTTGTTGATTTGAAAACCCTAAAAAGACGAAGAAAATGACTAAGCTAAAAATCCAAACAAAGAAAATCGCCCAAGCCCAACGCCATATTGATTGTCTGATTGTATTGGTTTGAATATAGGCGATAAGTTTAGGATAAGCCAGTGCATAAATGATTAGACCTAGTCCAATCAATAAGGGCAAGAGGGTGCCAAAATTAAAGCGTAGTTGTAAAACAAAATACAAGCCGTCTGCGAACAGTAATGACCCGATAATAAAACTAATGACTCTTTTTGATTTTTGCATACAGGCTTGTGGGTTATCGTTTGCATGATTCTAGCAAATTTACGCATGAAAAAACCGAGCGCTGTGGCTCGGTTTTTTCATTTAGACTTAGTGTTTAGTAAACATCGCGACGATAACGACCTTCTTGACGGAGTTGATCTAATTTTTCTTCGCCTAAGATTTCAATTAGGGCAGCATCGACATCGCTCGCCATACCATTAATGCTACCGCAGACATAAATTACGGCACCATTTTCAACCCATGTTTTAAGCTCAGTGGCTTGTTCACGCAGTTTATGGTGTACATAGACTTTCTCTGCCTGATCTCGCGAGAACGCTAAATCTAAGCGTTGTAGCATGCCTGTGGTTTGCCACGCTTCAATCGTACTTTGATAGAAGAAATCATGTTCACGTTGACGCTCACCAAAGATCAACCAGTTTTGCGTATAGTCTAGGCGGGTACGTGCATGGAGTAGACTCATTAAACCAGCGATACCTGTACCGTTCCCAATACAAATGATAGGACGGTTGTCATTGATCAAATGGAATGATTCATTAGTACGAATACGTAGTGCGATAGGTTGCTGAAGCTCGGCATGTTGGGTTAACCAACCAGAACCTAAGCCCAGTTCACCTGCTGAATCTTGCTGTTGGCGCACGACTAAACGTAACACTTGTTGAGTCGGTACACTTGCAATTGAGTATTCACGTGTAGGTAAAGGGCTCAACTGTTCCAGTAAATGTTCCAAATTGGCAAAAGGCTCAATCTCTGTGTTGAGGTTTTTATCCCAAAGCGCTTGCTCAATCGAAATGGCTAAAGACTCAACGATGCTCTGTGCTGCAATGTGATGCTTTTGCATAAAGGCTTGGATACGTGCTGTGCTGTTACCTGGTTGAACTTCAGCAATGTCACCCGCTTGCCATGTTGCATCGAAGTTGGTTTTGAGCTCAATATTATAAGCATGTGCTCCGACACTATTTGGATTGAGTACTTCACGTTGTGCCAAAGTCCATTGATCAAAGGTTTTGTCAATATTCATGGCTTGAAGTTCAAGTTTGGTTGCAGAGGCAAGAGCACTATTCCAACGTTGAATATCATTGTTTTCTGCGTTGTTGACTTCAATGGTTTCAAACAAAGCATGTGCGCCATTGGCTTTTAACCAATGGTCAATACGATGTCCAAAACTACAATAGGAATCAGGGTATTCTTGAGAGCCTAAAGCCAACACGGCATAGTGAAGGTGTGACAAATCCAAAGTTGTATTTAAAAATTTCTTTTCAAAACTACTGGCTAAGTCAGGTGCTTCACCCGTGCCATAAGTACTTGCAACAAAAAGCACTTGTTCAGCAGTTTTTAAGTTATCTTGCGTTAAGTGTTGGACAGCTTTAACACTTACAGGTTGTCTTGCTTCTTGTAAGCTGGTTGCAGTACGCCAAGCGATTTGTTCAGAAACACCCGTTTGTGTTGCATAAGCAATGAGCCATGGTTTCGCATGTGGATCAACTGGAACATTCAAAGCTCCACCACGGGCTTGCTGAGTGAGTTTCTTCTGCTTACGACGTTTTAGATATAGCATCCAACCGGTTACAAAGAACAGTGGCATTATCAGTGATGCAAACATGGCAAAGAATTGATAAATTGGGCCAAAGAAGCTACCACGGTGCACAGGAAGCATACTGCTCATGATTTTTTCATTCAGGTTCTTCTGCTCATACAACTCCATTTTTTCAATTTGTGAAGTTTGATAATTGAAGACTGCTGAATTTCGCGCCCGCTCATGTTGTGGAATTGCATCTACAAATGAAAGCTCAAGTGTACCATCGGGCTTTTTCGGAATATTTAGGGTCAGGGTTGAATAGTCTCGACCAACTTGTGCATTAAATCCTGTCCACGTTTGGGTTAAAGCAATTTGTACTTGTTCTGGAGATAAGCCTTTACGCTCACCATGTTGTTCGCCTTGGCCTCGTTCACCACGTGCAGTGTGCTCACCTTGTGGGCCGCCACGACCTTGCTCACGTGATTCGCCACCACGAGCATCCGCCTGTTCGCCACGTGGGCCTTGAGCACCAGCATTTGGACGGGGTCCTTCTTGCATTTGTGCTTGTGGGCGTTCAACGCCGAGGACTTTAAACATGCTATCGCGCCACCAATCATAAGACCAGTACAGTCCTGTACAGGCCAAGATCAGATAAAAAATCACCACCCAAGTACCAACAACAGCATGTAAATCCCAAATGAAGTTGCGTCCTTTCAATTTAGGTTTAATAAAAAACCATTGTTTGATGGAATGACGTTTGGGCCAACGTAAGTACAGGCCACTCAATACAAAGAAAATAAGCATGAGGGTACAAGCGCCAGTAATTTGTTTACCGACAGGACCGACAGTTAAATTACGGTGCAACTGTTGAATAAAGTTAAAAAACTCACGGCCTTTAACTTCGGGTAAGACTTCAGCAGTATATGGGTTCACCATCATGTTATAACCACGACGTGCGCCTTCTTTCTCGATATTGACTGTACTTGAAGTGGTTGGCTCTTGAGCAATCGTAATACTATTGATTTTGATGGCAGGATCTTGTTTTTGGAAATGTAGATACAGCTCAGCAGGGGTTAATTTATTGTTTTGTATTGCTTGAACGGTATAGCTATCTGGGTTCATCCATTTTAAGATTTGTTGTTCATAAGAATAGATGGCCCCTGTGACGCCCATAAGCGACAGGATAAGACCCGCAGTGATTCCCAAAAACCAATGCACTTGGAAAAATGTTTTTTTAAACATGGCGATACTTAATGGTGAGCGATTTGTTGTGCGCAAATTATACCTGAAGATTGAGAAGATAATATGGATTTAGAAATTAATATTTATTCTCATTATCATTTGTATTCGAGGGTTTGGGATATAAAAAAACCTCCAAAAGTTGGAGGTTTTTTACAGAAGAGAAAGGCAGGACTTAAAGTGCCTGCGCTTCACCGACTGTTTCTTTTAAATGTGTACGAATCGTATTAAACGAGAAGTTTTTGCTATCCATGCGTTTTGGCAGAATGTAAGCTCCTTCTTGGCCTTTCACTTTGAATTTAATCAACAAAAACTCAGGTGTGTTATACCATTCGTAGATATCTTTCCAACCGATTGCACCGACACCTTCTTGCATACCCATTTGCTGGCGCATAATTAGACCGTGAGGTTGTACACCTAAACGAATACCTTTAATTTCCTGTACTGGAAATTCATTCATTTTGCGTTTCACATACCATTCTAAGCCGAACTTACGGACTAAAAGGTAAGTTAGGACGCAGGCGAGAGCAACCCAACAAAAAATGGTTGAATAATTTTTTAACAAAATTAAGCCAAGAATCGAAAGGGCTGTAACCACAGCCATGATAATCCAAGCTTTCATGCTAATTTTGTTTGTGCTACGCCAAATTTTTAATTGAGCATCGCGTTGTTCAGCCTCGGTGATTTCATAGGTCACAGGCTGTAAAGTATAAGCGTATAAATTTTTCGCGGTCATAGTGAAAGTAACAGATCTAAAACTGCAAAAAGTTTAGCATCATTTAGAGCATTTCAGTGAGTATATTGTTCCAAAATCACCCAAATTATAATGAAGCCAATTCTGTGGCCTCATGATCCCGTTCATGACTCAAACTTTGCTTTAAACGACTGAACTGATTCAAGATGCTAAACATCAAGGAAAGCTGTTGTAAAATAATCAGTGCCTTTTGATCTTCCTCATTATTTTGGCTTAAACGCTGACGTATGGTCTGTAGCATATTTTGCGCCGTTAAATCAGGCATTTCATCACGCAGTAGCGCACCTTGGATATTGTCAAAAGCGCGATCCATCAATTCTAAAATTTGTGGGTCGTCAATTTTTTCACGATGAGCTCCCAACGCTGCAATATAGCTAATAAAGGTATGATTGAGGCACAAGAACTCAAACGCCAAGCTCTTTTGCGTTGGGTCAAAGTCGGGTTCGGTGGCTAAAGTTGAAATGAGTGAAGCAACTTCGGCATCGGTATTATGTGCGGCACGACGGACCACACGATAATTCAGGCCATTGTTGCGTCCAGACTTATACTGTTCAATCACCTCAGCCAAATAATCACATTGAGCGGAAAGCGAGCGGTAAATTGTGCGGGGTAGGCGACGGAACTTCCAGTCAGGGAAAATGAAACTTACACCTAACCATGCCAGTCCACAGCCAATTAAGGTATCCATCATGCGCGGAAGGGCAGCTTCATATCCCATACCATCTAAGTTGAAATTAATCAGCGCCAAGATGGTGATGAAAGCGGTGGCTTGAGCGTATTGTTTACTGCGAAGCTCAAAGAAAAGTACCCCGCTGATGACCAAGACGAGAAGTTGTCCTTCAATCGAAGGTACAAAGTACAATACGGCATACCCTAAAATGATTCCGACCAACGTGCCTACGATACGTAAACGTAAACGACGTTTGGTTGCGTTGAAATTGGGCTGACTGACAAATAGTGCTGTAAGTAGAATCCAGTACCCATATTCAATGTTAGTGACTTGAACAAAGATATATCCAACCAATAGCACGATAGACAGACGAATCGCGTGTCGAAATAACACCGACTCTGGGGTGAGATGTTGTTTAATCCGAACCTTAATGTCATCCCAGCCTTTCAGGTCATCATCTTTGAGCTGACTTTCGATATGCTTAGCTTTATCGAGTTTAATATTGCGTTCAGTTTCTAAATTACGTAGCTGCGCATCAATCGACTTTAAGTTTTGATACAGTGAAAACAGAGCGTTGACCCAAATTTGGTCATATTGTTGTTCGTCTCTGAGCTTTTCTAATGATAAACGGAGGTTTTCAAAAGCATGTTTAAAGCGTTTATTGTGGGTATAGGTTTGACGGTTTAAAATGCTGCTGCTTAAGTCCTTACAGGCTTTGGCTTGTATAGATAAGATTCGTTGAAAGCGGAATAAAATATCGCTGTGTTGAAAAATTTTCGCCAGTTTTTGATAGTCAATATGTGCTGAATCTGCACGTTCATGAATATCTTGTGCCACAAAATAATATTGCAGACTGCGACGGGTATCCCGTTGTCCACGGTCACCTTTTAAACGGGTGAGTAGGGCGGTTTTCATGTCGTTGAAAATTGCAATTAATTTACCATTTTCTAACGACAGTTCAATCATGCTCTGTTGATAGCTGTTTGCTGTCATATCGACATCAAACAGGTTGGATTTGGCAAACAGAAAATCGGCGAGTGAGGAATAACACTTCGATAGATTGTCCTGCACCTGACGAACGGGAAAGAGCAGAAAACTGATAGTTGAAATAACGCTATACCAAATTGCTCCAATCACCAGCAGAGACGGTTGTGTATACCAGTTGTCAAAAAGCCCGACGCCAAGCATGGAGTAAACCGAAACCACTAAGCAACCATAGGAAATGATGGCATAACGACGTCCCAGTGAGCCCAGTAAAATCAGACCAATACACGAAACGATTAGCCCCAGTGCGAATAAAATTGGGTGCGGAAATAAAAAGTATATCGACGTTGCGGTAATGAAAAAGCCAATATAGGTAAAAATTAAATTCATGATCCGCACGGAAAAGCGGTCATCAATATCACTTAAACCCGCAGCAACAGCGCCGAGTGTCAGCGGAATAGTTGCCAGTTGAAAACCCATAAAATATGGAACAAAAGCCGTCCCTGCAAAAGTAATAACCATGCGGAGGTTATACATGAAGGTTGTATTATAAGTAGCCTGTTTTAGACTCGTCAGCCATGCTTTCAAAGGGCACCTTTGTTTGTCACTTGGGGTTGGACCATTTTCAAATATGAGAATATGTGAAATTTCACCTGCTCTGGTATAAATCATACTATGGAGCGTGTAAACTTGTCTGCAAACTCTCCTTCCAAAACATAAATTAATCCTATGTCGACTACACAGGAAAAAGCGGTCTATTCCAACGCTTGGATTCTCTTACTTGCCTCACTGACTGCGCTTGGTCCACTATCGATTGATATGTATTTACCCGCTTTGCCACAAATGGCAGATGATTTCGGGGTAAGCACACAAATGGTGGCCAACAGCTTACCTGCGTACTTCTTAGGCTTAGCGATTGGACAACTGATTTATGGACCTGTAAGTGACCGAATTGGGCGGAAAAAACCGCTTTATTTTGGCCTAAGTCTTTACATTATTGCCAGTTTACTGTGTGTGTTTGCAAACAGTGAGTGGAGCCTCATTGCCGCCCGGGTTTTGCAAGCCTTAGGCGGTTGTGTGGGTGTGGTGATTGCTCGAGCTGCGATTCGTGATCGTTTAGATATGCAAGCCTCAGCCCAAGCATTTGCCAGTATGATGATCGTGACCACCATCGCGCCAATTATTGCGCCGAGTTTAGGCGCGCTGGTACTTAGTTTCAGTAGTTGGCATAGCATTTTCGCCTTTTTGATGGTCGTTGGTTTGGGAAGCCTGTGCTGCGTACACTTTTTCTTTGAAGAGACTTTAGATCCAAAGCGTCGTTTAAAGCTTAACTTTAATCAAGTTTTAAACCTTTACGGTGCGATTCTGCAAGATTCGAGCTTTAGACGCCCGATGTTTGTTGGATGCTTTGCTGGGGCTGTACTCTTTTGCTATATCAGTGCTTCTGCTGCCATTCTGATGGATGGTTACGGCTTAAGTCAGCAAGTTTTTGCCTATGCCTTTGGTGCCAATGCAGTTGGAATTATGCTGTTCTCGACCTTAAATAAACGTCTGGCACAAAAGTTAAGTGTTTTTCAGCGCTTAAAATTAGGCAGTTTTTTGCAGTTGGCTGGTGTGGGGCTGTTGTTGGTAGCGGGTAGCATGACGCATGCACCGTTATATATCGTTTGCGCAGGGATGTTTCTCGCTGTCGCAGCAATCGGTTTTACAGGCCCAAATGCCATGGCGATTGCAATGTCTGAGCAGGGTGCACGGGCAGGAACGGCCAGTGCGATTATGGGCAGTATGCAATTTGGTTGTGGTCTACTTTGTGGTGTGATTCTTAATTTTCTACTCTGGTCGGCACTTTTGAATATGGCCATTGTCATGGCTATTTTTGTGGCTTTGGCTTTGTATTATGTGTTTAAGCTTGAGCACGAAAAAGCCTAAAAATTGAAGTCGTGACTATATAAAAAAAAGAGACTTATTTTAGTCTCTTTTGTTATTTAAATGAATGCTTTAAATCTCACTCATTGTTTAAGAATACTGCAAAATCTTCAACTGGTACGCCAGATGTTATAAAGCGATTGACGATCTGCTCAGGATCCGCATAACCCAGTGCCATGCCGCAGACCAATTCTTCAAATTGTGCAGCATCGAGTATATTCAGCACGAGAGCATGAAGATGATTCCATGCGGCTTGTGGGCAAGTGTCTAAGCCTTGTACTTTGACTGAAGTCATGACATTTCTCATCATGGCAATATCCATTTTCGTGCTGATGCCCATGGCTGGATTGACTGTGAAGAATAGTTCGGCAGGTGCATCAAAAAATGATCATTCCGCAGTTGCTGCTGTGCCATTTTCGATTTTAACCTTTTTGAATATTGAGCAAACCATACACCCTCAATAAAAGCCGAAATCCATTTTTCAAGATGGTGTGTAAAATTTTCTTGTTATTCGATATTTTTACAGGATGTTCAGACAGTCTAAATAGAGTATGACAGACCCGCTCAAGTATTTCGTTGGGCTTTTTCCCTGCGATCACATGTACTTTTTCTGTGGGTGTGTATTGGTGCCTGAGGGCGTTCAATGAACCATGCTCAATAATCGTCTGAATAGTTAGACTTTTTTGGTGCAAAGACGTAATTTTGACCCATCACTGAGCATAGGTGGCTATCGATTAGACTAAGACTTTAGTTATAAGAAAAAAATATAGATCTCAAATAAAACTCAGTCTATATTTAAGAAAATATGAAGAATTGTTACTTAATTATTGCAAAAGTCTGTCTCAATTGTAATTTGATGCTTCAAAGCCAATCGCGAATAACATCAATTATCGTTCATAATTGCTGGCATTAGACTTTAGTGGCAATAGTAATAAAAGGTCATATCTTAAAACATCGAAATGTGCGATTTTTCATCTTTATAAGATTACTTTGCATATGAAAAGACCAAAACGGAATGGTCTTTTGTGCAAAAAATTTTACTGAAATGGAATTTTTGATTCACTATTAACAATGTAATATAGGAAGTTTGTGTATGCGTTTAGTCCTCAATAAAAAGCCATTTATCGCTCAAAGCCTAGCACTTAGTGTGGCTGCTCTGATGATGACAACAACTCATGCTGCAACCAAAGAACAACAAGAACTCGCTCAGTTACGTGCCGAAGTTGCTGAGTTAAAAGCTTTAATGCAACAGCAACAACAAGTTCAACAACAACAAGCCGTTCAGATTCAACAAGTGAAAGCACAACCAGCGCCTGTAAAAGCTGAATCTCCACTGTCTTCGTTTAAATCTAAGTCTGGCGCAGACATTAACCTATATGGTTTTGTTCGTGGCGATGCAAACTACATTATTGAAGGTGCGAATAATGACTTCAATGGTGTTGCTAAAGTAGGTGGAACTGATAAAAATGATCCTGCATCTGTCAAGGATAAATTGCTCGCGACAGCAAAAACTACACGTTTAGGTTTAGATTTCAATACCAATGTGGCTGGTGATAACAAACTGGGTGGTAAAGTAGAAGTTGATTTTGCGGGCTCGACTACAGATAGCAATGGTGCTTTACGTATTCGTCATGCGTATTTAACTTATAACAACTGGTTATTTGGTCAAACCACATCCAACTTCCTTTCTAACCATGCGCCAGAAATGATTGACTTCGGCACCAACGTGGGGGGTGGTACAAACCGTCTTCCACAAGTACGTTATGGTTTTAACTTGGCGCCTGCAACGAAACTATTTATTTCTGCTGAAGAAGGTGATAGTAGCGGCAAAAACATTAAATACAGCGTACCGAACCTAACAGCGAAATTGACGCAAGGTTTTGCTGATGGCAAAGGCTCTGTATCTGCTCGTGCTTTAGTTGAAAATTATAAATCGGCTGATGACTCTGATACAGCTTGGGGCTTAGCTGCTGGTGTAAACTATCAAGTAATGGACCCACTAAAAATAAGTGCTGATGTGTCTTATGTGGATGGTAACAGTAACTACTTGTATGGCAGCAACTCTGCATATGTGGTTAATACTTCAAATGGCAAGATCGCACAAAATGAAGCGTTTGGTGTACAAGTCGGTGGTACGTATAAATTCAACGAAAAATTACGTTCGACTTTAGCGTATGGTGCTCTATTTGCAGATGATGGTACTGATTACGCGCGTATAAATGATGCTGCAAATGAAGAAGTTTACCAAGCATGGATTAACTTCATCTATTCACCAGTTAAGCCATTGGACTTAGGTGTTGAATATATCAATGGTAAACGTGATACCTTTGCTGGTAATAGCTACAAAGACAACCGTGTTGGCTTAATGGCGAAATACAGCTTCTAATCATGTGATGATATAGATGTAGTTTAAAAACAGGAGCTTTAGGCTCCTGTTTTGTTTTAGTCGAGAAATTTATACAGACTAAATACATTTTGAATATAGACTTAAGTATTAAGTCAGAAAAGAATAAGTGAAATAGTTGGAAATTATTGTAAAAAAATAAAGATTATCTATAAAAAATCTGCATAATGTCCGTCTTTCGCCCATATTGTGCATTTATTGCTTGTTTTTAAAGCAATATGGGGCGGTTTTGTGATTTTTTTCAAAAAACCGTATCTGTGTCCAAACATTATTGGGCATTACGTTATTTCAGTTTACTCATCGTGTAGAACTGAACATGTTATGCATCAGATCGCTTAGTTTGTTACCAATTTACCCATTGCCTGAATTTCCATACGCAAGACTGAGTTTGTCTCAGATTTACGAAATATCTCTTGAAGTATCAATGGATTCGGTGGCTTATTAGCCAGCTAACAAAATCTAAGCATCCGCTTTATGGACAATTGTCATGGAATTTACTTTTAACGCTTTTTATACCTTGATTGCTGCCGTCATCGTTTTGTTACTTGGCCGCTTCTTGGTGAATAAAATTGGTTTCTTGAAACGCTACAACATTCCTGAACCTGTCGCAGGTGGTTTAGTTGCAGCGATTATCTCCTTGGTTGTGCATAGTCTTTGGGGCTATAGCATCACGACCAGTAGCGAATTGCAAACAAGTTTTATGCTGATTTTCTTCGCCTCAATTGGCTTAAGTGCAAACTTTGCCAAATTGCGTGAGGGCGGGATCGGTCTGGTTATTTTCTTGATGGCTGTCGCTTCATTTATTGTGGTGCAAAACTTTGTCGGCATTAGCCTTGCAACTTTATTGGGTATTGACCCACTTATTGGTTTGATTGCAGGTTCAATTACCTTAACTGGTGGTCATGGTACTGCGGGTGCTTGGGGTGAAATTTTAGAAGTTAAACATGGTATCCAAGGTGCATTAGCTTTGGGTATGGCGAGTGCGACATTTGGTTTGATTATTGGTGGTTTGATTGGTGGTCCTTTAGCAAAGTTACTCATTAACCGCTATCAATTGGCGACACCACGTACCAATGAACAAATTGAAAAGAGTGATAACACGCCACTGACTGATATTAATTCAACAGAATATGTACCGTTTGAATATCCACATCGTGTGCGTTTAATCACAGCGGATAATGCAATTACCACATTAGGTTTGTTTGCAGGCTGTTTGGCTTTTGCTGACTTTATGACCGGCCATATGAAAGGCACAATGCTTGAGTTACCGACTTTTGTTTGGGCGCTTGCAGGTGGTGTGATTTTACGTAATGTGTTGGAAGGTATTTTCAAAGTTCAAATCTTTGACCGTGCGATTGATGTATTTGGTAATGCATCATTGTCGTTGTACCTTGCGATGGCGCTACTTTCGTTGAAATTATGGCAATTGGCTGACCTTGCTGGTCCGCTTGTGGTAATTTTAGGTGCACAAACAATTACGATGGGCTTATATGCTGCATTTGTGACATTCCGTGTGATGGGTAAAAACTACGATGCTGCTGTGCTATCTGCGGGTCACTGTGGATTTGGTATGGGTGCAACCCCGACTGCGGTTGCAAACATGCAGGCGATTACCAACATGTATGGTCCTTCGCACAAGGCATTCTTAATTGTGCCTTTATGTGGCGCATTCTTTGTAGACTTGATTAACGTGGCTGTCATTCAGTCTATTTTGCAATATTTTAACTAATTGGAAATGCAATTTGCCCTAGGAAACTAGGGTTTTTTTGCTTTCAGGTCTCTCACAATAATTAGGATATCGAGATGAATGATCAATTAAATGAAACATTACTCGGGTGGGTGAATACACTGAATGGACCTCTGTGGGACTTTTTGGTGATTTTCCTTGTTGCGGTCGGTGTGTTTTACACGCTAATTACGGGTGCAGTACAGGTTCGCTTATTTTTGCACAGCATCAAGGTCATGAAATCAAGCCGTAAGGAATGTGATGATGATCATGGCATTACACCTTTTCAGGCTTTTGTCACTGGGCTTGCAAGTCGTGTAGGGGTAGGTAATGTTGCGGGCGTTGCGATCGCAATTGCGATTGGTGGACCGGGTGCAGTATTTTGGATGTGGGTCACTGCATTTTTAGGCATGAGTTCGGCTTTTGTTGAGTCATCTCTTGCACAGTTGTTCAAGGTGCGTGACCAAGAAAATAAACAGTTCCGTGGTGGACCTGCCTACTATATTACCCAAGGCCTGAAACAAAAATGGTTGGGGGTAGTCTTTGCCGTTGCCCTCATTTCAACCTATGGTTTCGTGTTTAATGCAGTACAAGCCAATGCAATTACAGGTGCGACAGCACATGCATGGGGATGGGATAAAGCCAATTTAGCATTTGAACTCGGCGGCATTCATATTGTGGTGTCTTGGGTTGGACTAGCTTTAGTCTTGCTGACCGCGATGATTATCTTTGGCGGAATCAAACGTATTGCAAAAGTCGCAGAAAGTTTTGTGCCATTGATGGCCTTGTTGTATTTGGCTGTTGCTTTATATATCGCCGTAATCAATTACGCTATTTTACCTGATATCTTCCAGCTCATTTTCTCTAAAGCTTTTGAGTTTGAAGCTGCTGCGGGCGGTTTCTTTGGTGCGATGGTTTCTATGGCAATGATGATGGGGATTAAACGTGGTTTATTCTCTAATGAAGCAGGGATGGGGTCGGCACCGAATGCGGCAGCTGCATCGGATGTAAAGCACCCTGTAAACCAAGGTTTGGTACAAATGCTCGGTGTATTTGTGGATACCTTCGTGGTGTGTTCATGTACAGCGATTATTATTTTGGCCTCAGGACTTTATCATGATGCGGGCTTTGAAGGCGTAGCGCTCACCCAAATGGCTTTAGAGAGCCAAATTGGTTCTTGGGGTGATGACTTCCTTGCAACGATTTTGTTCATGTTTGCCTTTTCATCGGTCATTGGTAACTATGCCTATGCAGAAGGTAATGTGCAATTTATCAATAACAATGCCAAGGTGATGTTTGTCTTCCGTATCTTTGTTTTGATTATGGTGTATCTCGGTTCAGTGATGAGTGTGCCTCTCATTTGGAACACTGCCGATTTGTTCATGGGCATTATGGCCACCATTAACTTATTTGCTATTTTGCTGTTAACACCATTCTTGTTGATGCTGTTAAAAGACTATTTGGCACAGCTGAAACAAGGTGTGAAAGAGCCAGTATTTAAATTGGATAACCATCCTAAATTTAAAGACAAAGTTAAATCAGATATTTGGTAATCTTTTAGCAGATTAAAAAAGCCTCTACATTGATAGGGGCTTTTTTATGGCTATTTAGCCGCTAACGTAAAAGAACAGCTGATAGAGTGCAAAACTTAAAATCAGGCTTAGCCAAATCGGGAGTTTGGTTCGAAGCAGTAGAATAACAGCGATTACAAAAACTAAGTCAGTCCAATGCTTGAAATAACTTTGTCCCATTTGTATCACTAAACACAGCAATAAACTTACCACTGCCGCATTGATCCCAATCACGGCTTTGCGTATTGCAGCTTGCTGCATAAGCCAAGACCAATAGGGCAAGGTGGCAAAGATTAAAAAGAATGAGGGCAGAAAGATTGCTAAAGTGGCTAGAACCACATTCAGCCAAACAAAGGGCGTTAAAGGCAGTAAAGCACCTAAGTAACTGGCGAAACTAAATAAAGGGCCGGGCATGATTTGAGCCAGCGCATAACCCAAGTCAAATTGTTCGGCAGATAAAATATGGCTGACGACGAAGTCCTGATGTAAAAGTGGCAAAATAATATGCCCGCCGCCAAAAACCAAAGATGCGGCTTGATAAAAACTAAACAGGCTCTGTGAGAAGAGTGAAGAAGATGGATGCCACAATATAAAAACTACAAAAGGCAAAACAAATGCAATCAGCCAAAGATAAGCCTGCTTTGCATGGACTTTTGCTTTTAAGCCGCTGTCTTGGAGCTTTGATGTCGAATCTGATGCGAAATAAATACCGACGAGAGCAGCAACTAAGATGATGATAACTTGGCTGAACGACCATGGTACAAAGTAAAGAAACAAGGTGCTAAGTAACATCAGCACATATTGCCAAATAGTTTTGCAGAAACTTGTCAACATTTGCCAAAAGGCCCAGACCACTACAGCAAAAACGATTAACTGAATGCTATGTAGTGCCATCGCACTGAGTTGGTTGAAGTACTGCTGACCTAGTACTGCGAAACATGCCATGAGGAGCATAGATGGTAAAGTAAAGCCGAGCCAAGCCGCACACGCACCGCGGTAGCCTTGCAGTTGATATCCAATCGCAATACCCACTTGGCTGCTGGTCGGCCCTGGGAGCAATTGAGCGAGAGCAACCAATTGGGCATATTCAGCATCACTCAACCATCGAAGTTGCTCTACAAAATGACGGTGAAAAAACACCAAATGAGCAGCAGGCCCACCAAAAGACAAGCAGCCTAATTTTAAAAAGTGCAGAAAAATTTGAGTGATATGCTGAGTGCACATGTTGAATTATGCTGACAAATTGAATCAGATTATAATGCTGGAATATGACGCTTTTACGAAAAACAACAGTACTTGGACTGCTGATTTTCATACACTATGCTGTTGGAAAATTTCGTTCTATCTCAACTTCGGTGAATCATGTTAAACATTAAACTTAGCCTTATGTCGTTTACATTGCTCGCTTTAGCTGGCTGTCAAAGCATGCCCAAAGTTGCTCAAGAAACGCCAAATCAGGCGTTTTTAGCCGAAACTGAGTCAGGGGAAGCTCAAGAGCGACTCAACCAGATCAATTTTAAACAGCTCAAAAAAGAACAGAACCGTCCAATTATTGCCTTGGTGTTGGGGAGTGGTGGTGCACGTGGTTATGCGCATATTGGCGCAATTCAAGTTTTAGAGCAGTCGGGGATTCGTCCCGACTTTATCGTCGGAACCAGTGCTGGCAGTATCGTCGGATCGCTGTATGCAAGCGGTAAAAATGCCAATCAAATTCGTGATATTGCGCTGAATATGAAAGCCAGTGATGTGCGCGATATTCGTTTGGATATGAAAGGTTTCTTTGATGGTCAAAAAGTTGAAGACTATGTCAATGAACAAGTGAGCGATATGCCACTTCAAAGCTTACCTATCCCAATGTATGTAGTGGCGACGCAATTAAAAGAAGGTAAAAAAGTTGTCTTTAACTATGGCAATACTGGGCAAGCGGTTCGGGCATCGGTATCGATCCCGAGTATGTTTATTCCAACTAAGATTGGTACTGATGAATATGTAGATGGTGGTTTAGTCAGCCCCGTACCTGTTGATGTGGCACGCAAGTTAGGGGCAGATATTATTATCGCGGTCGATATCTTGGCACAGCCGATGTATACCGAAACCTCAAATGTTTGGGGGCTGTTTAACCAAAATATCAATATTATGCAAAAGAACCTTGCGCAAATTGAGCTGAAAAATGCAGATATTGTGATTCAGCCAGACTTGCGTGAGAAAGTACATATTTTTGATGTCAGTGGACGTGAGTTGACCATGCAAGCTGGGGTCGATGCAACAGTTGCACAGTTAGGACAGATTCAAAAAGTTTTTGCGCAGAAAAATTATAAGCAAAAATTGAATATTCAAAATATCCAAGCGCGAACGCATTGATCTGGCGCTATGTAGAAATAAATGCTTGAATGGGCTTTTATACATCACTATAACTCGAAAAACAGTCAATCAGGCAAAAGCCATTTATATGCTGTGAAAATATCACAGCGACAATGTTTTTGAATAAATTAAAATTTAAAGAAGGCCTATAGATTCAAAAACTTAGTGTTCTTTATATATATTTTTTTGAATGATAGTCAAATCACTATAAATAATAATGATGGTTTTGTTACCAAATTTAGCGTTCAAAACCGATATAATAAATGTCACATATCCTATTATCTTACCAATTAGAGAACGCGATGTCCCCATTAGATCAAATTGCTGCGGCTGCGGATGACCAGTCTGAACTCACTATGTCGGTCTTAATGACACCTGATATGGCGAATTTTTCAGGAAATGTGCATGGTGGCACCATTTTGAAACTGTTAGACCAAGTGGCATATGCGTGTGCAAGTCGTTTTTCAGGAAGTTATGTGGTGACCTTATCGGTTGATAAAGTTAATTTTAAAGAGCCGATTCATGTGGGCGAGTTAGTGACTTTCTTGGCAAGTGTGAACCATGTCGGTCGTACTTCGATGGAAATTGGTATTCGTGTTGAAGCACAAAATATTCAAAAGCGTACAGTGCGCCATACCAATAGCTGTTACTTCACTATGGTTGCGGTAGATGAAAATGGTAAGCCAAAACAAATTCCTGCGTTGAATTTGGACAATGACTGGAAGCGTTGCCGTTTTGAAGCTGCAGAACAACGTAAGGTCGCGCGCTTACAAGAGAACCATCATCCTTCGTGCAGTATTTATAAAAAAGCATCACATAGTTAAGTTGTTAAAAAAGGATCTCCTGTATAGGGGATCTTTTTTTATGTCTGACGTCGATGTTTTGAATAGAAGCTTATATGGGAAAACTACGCTAATTTGGCGTTGTGCCCCTGTTGATCTCGAACTGCTATAGTCCATGCGCATAAATAAAAAGAAACCAAGACAGGATATATCTTGGTTTCAAGTGACGCTAAAAAGTTGTTGCGATCCAGCAGGAGAGTAAAGCCACTGGATCTCTTAATATTTCAATTATTTAGCGGCTTTTTCTTGATTCGGTTGTTCTGCTGATGCTTCCGAAGCAGGTGCATTTGCACTTAAGTCTGTAGTTTCAGCTGTTTCTTGGGTTGATACTACAACTTTGTCTTCTTGAGCTGGCGCTTGTTGAGGTGCAGCAAAAGTTGCAAAGCTCGCAGCTGTTAAAGATGTTGCAATAATTAAGTGAGAAAGTTTCATGGTTTTGGCATCCTTATATTTTATAGATAAAAATAGTTCAGACTGATCATCACATCAATTTGAACTGAGCTTCATCCTATAGCCTGAATATCTGCGATTCAATCGATGCAACAATGTGAAAAGCGCACATTACCTAAAACTACAGATGATGAAAAAATAGTAAGCTTTAAGTAACAAGTAGAAGTTTTTTGTGAATAGATTGAGATGAAATGAAGAATTAATGATCAATATGGATGTTTGAAAATTCACATAAACTCTACAAAGCATGCGAATTAAGTGCGAAACCCTAATTTCAGTACTGAGTAAAATGTAAGGAAGTTTGTCCAATAGGGGTATAAAAGAATGAAATGTTAGCCAATTGAATGCTGAGTGTTCGACGCCATGGATTTGAGATGAGAAAACTGGTGATTTAAATTAAGATAAAGGCTTATTTTATTGTGCTGTTTTTATCATATTCCATGCTAGGTATAAAATTTTGAAACTGATATCGATGCCGCAGGCGGTTCCTACGCATATTATTTCGGGCTTTCTTGGTGCAGGTAAAACCACTTTGCTCATGCATTTGTTAGGTCAGAAACCGGAACATGAAGTTTGGGCGGTACTGATGAATGAGTTTGGGCAAATTGGCGTAGATCAACAGCTCATGCCACAAACGGAAGGCTATGCGGTGAAAGAATTACTCGGTGGTTGTTTATGTTGTAGCAGCCAACTACCGATGCAAATTGCACTGTCTCGTTTGCTTTCAGAACAAAAGCCTGATCGGCTGTTTATTGAACCCACAGGCTTGGGACATCCAGCACAGTTACTAGAGCAACTGACCGAGCCTCATTGGCACTCGACCCTGCACATGCGTGCGCCGATCACGGTGCTGGATGGTTCGCGTTTACATGATCATGCATGGACAGCACAAAATCTCTATCAGGATCAATTAAAAGCGGCGCAGATTGTGGTGGTTTCGCATCAAGCTCAAATGCAAAAAACAGATCAAGATGCTCTTGAAAAACTGCAAACCGAATATCAGCCTTATGCTCAGCAGTGGCTGATGGCAGAGCAGGGCAAGATTGAGCTTACGCAAATCGATTTTGAGTACATCGGAACAAAACGATTCAAGCAACCTTTACTGAACGTTCAGCAACAGTTGAAAGCGACTCAACAAGATTTTCCCGAGATTAAACAGTTGCCGTATCACTATGTAGAAACAGCGCAAGGTTATAGTGTTGCAGGTTGGAAAATGCCGAAGCGTTGGGTTTTTAACTTTTACGATTTACTCGATTTACTTTGTGAACAGCAAGATTGGCGACGGATTAAAGGAATTTTCCATACCAATCAGGGGTGGAAGGCATTTAATTTCAATCCTGAACAATTTAACTATCAAGATGTCGAAGAAGGGATTGATAATCGAGTTGAATTGATTGTTCAAAACGAAAGATATTGGATGGACTTTGAAAGCGCACTTTTTGAATGTCGCATAGAGCAATGACTTAAATTGTTTTAAGCAAAAAAAGCCGAAATCTTATATGCTAGTCGGCAAATTTGAGGATGGTATGTATGGCGCTTAAAGCTACAATTTATAAGGCAGATTTGAATATTGCCAATATGGATGTCCACCAATATGGGGACTATCAACTGACTTTGGCATTGCATCCTTCAGAAACCATTGAGCGTTTGATGGTGCGTTTGTTGGCATTTGCACGTTTTGCGGATGAAGCTTTAGAGTTTACCAAAGATTTATTTGAAACCAATGAGCCTGCGCTGTGGGAAAAAGACCTAACGGGTCAGTTGGTGAAATGGATTGAAGTGGGCAGCCCAGACGAAGATAAAGTGAAAAAAGCCAGTGCACGTTGTAAGCAAGTGGCTATTGTTACTTATGGCACAGCGGTCGATGAATGGTATAAGCGCAACAGTAAGTTGAAGACATTGAACAATGTTGAAATTTGGCAGTTGTCGACTGCAAGTACTGAAGCGGTTCAAGCCCTGTGTGAGCGGACCATGCAACTTCAGTTAAATGTAATGGATGGTGAGTGGACCTTAATTGGTGACAATGCTCAAGCCATTATTGAGTGGACGCAATTGCAATAAGCATACAGTTTAACTAGATTTATTGATTGAATAGGTTGGGAGCGAAAACATGAGCGCAGAATTAGAAATTATTGATTTGGTTGTCGGTGAAGGCAAAGAAGCAGTCAAAGGTGCTTTAATCACCACACATTATACGGGCTGGTTAGAAGATGGAACCAAATTTGACTCATCTTTAGACCGTGGAAACTACTTTGAAACCGTGATTGGGACAGGCCGTGTCATTAAAGGTTGGGACCAAGGGATTATGGGCATGAAAGTGGGTGGTAAACGTAAACTCATCGTGCCATCACATTTGGCTTATGGTGAGCGTAAAATGGGCAATATTATTCCTGCCAATTCAAATTTGATTTTTGAAATTGAATTGTATGATGTAAAAACACGTGATTAATCAAAAATAGTGATAAATAAAAGAGTCAATTACAAGGATGTATTTGATTAATTTGTAAAAACACTTGGTTTTTAAGAAAAACATTTGTAGATTAATTACTAGGCAGAGCGTATTTAAGGGAAGAGTCGCTTTTGTATAGCTCATTGAGCAAACAGTCTTTGTTTGGGCTTATTTTAGGCTGTTTGCTGGTTTTAAGTTTGATACCTTCGACGTGGGCACAATATGAAGCTGAGCCCACGCAGTATTATTTGCATCAAAAAAATGTCAATGACATTCAATTCACCGAACAAACCACCAGTTATTTAAAAGGTACATGGTCTTATTATGACCAAGAGCTGATTTCTCAGCCTAATCGTAAACTCCCTTCTAAAACTACCGAATTGCCAATTTCATTTCAAGAACTTACAGGCAGTAATACTGGGTATGGGACTTTTGTCGGTCATTTCAAAATTCCTGAACAATTTATTGGCCGAAGGTTAGCCATTCACATTCCTAACCAATCTGGGGCTTATCGGGTTTATCTCAATGGCGATTTTTTAGTTCGTTTAGGGGATGTCGCGGATAATGCGGGAGCACAGCAAACAGAAAATGCACCGCGGATTGCTTATTTTGTCCCTGACAGCCCCTATTTTACTTTAAGTATACAAGCCTCAAACTTTAACAATTTACGCGGCGGCCTTGAAAGCCCCATGCATATTGGCATTGCTAAAACGATTAATCGACATTATCAGCAACTGATGATGAGTATCGCCATGATCTGTGGCGTGGTGTTTGGTGTAGGAATGTTCACCACGATGTTCTCGATGTTCTCGATGTTCCGTGGTTCAGATGAACGGAATAGTAAAAGTATTTTTGTTTTTGGTATTTTTATTTTATTTCTTGCCTTACATAATCTTTTTACTGCGCCATATGCTTATACGACCTTCCTAGATATCAACTGGTTGTGGGGCATACGTTTAGAATATTTATTTATCTATTTAGCGGTCATGTTTTTTTGAGCTATATGTATTTGCTCAATCAGTACTATTTACAGCGTTGGATTTATACCGTTTCCATTTTGGTTTTGACCTTGAATATCGTCATTACCTTGTTATCCGAGCAAGTTGTTTTTGAGCAGCTGGCTTTTTATAGCGCATTTTTCAGTATTGTTATTTTGCTTAATTTTGCCTATGGTTTTTACCTTACTTTAAAGACCAAACAAAAATATTCGAAAATCAATTTATACGCCGTGGTATTGCTGTGTATATCGGTCATTCATGACTTTTTACTAACGCTACATGTGATTGATTCTATTCATCTATCTTTTATCTCTACCAGTCTGTATGCACTTTTGGTGATGTTCCGACAATCACGTAACTATGCTTATCAGACTTACCATACCGAACGTTTAAATAATAATTTAATTGAATTGAATGATTCTTTAGAGCAAAAAGTGCAACAGCGCACCTCTCAATTACATGACTTAAATGAAAAACTCGAATATCAAATTCAAATTGATGCCTTAACAGGCGCCTATAATCGGCGTGCATTGAATAAAGAAATTCAGCAGCGCTTTATTGAAACACAACAAGATAGTCATGCAACTTTGGTTTTTGCCATGATGGATGTCGATTATTTCAAAAATTATAATGATTACTACGGGCACTTAAAGGGTGACGAAGTCCTGCAAAACCTGGTCAAAGTGATTGGTGCGGTACTGCCACATAATGCCTACTTAGCACGCTATGGTGGAGAAGAGTTTGCCATTATTTTATATAATGTCCCAATTGCGATTATTAGTCAGATTATGCAAACCGTTTTAGATGCAGTGCGTAGTGCGCGCTTTGAGCATCATAACCGCCTAGATGGCAAAGATTATGTGACTTTGAGTATGGGAGTGTCGTGGATGGATCGTGAAACGAATTATGCCAATATTCACGACCTTATGAAGGCGGCCGATTTAAAACTGTATCAAGCCAAAGAAGCGGGCCGTGATCAGATAAAAATGCCTAATGAATCATATGAAAATGAGTGATTTTTAGGTGAGTCATGCTTTGGTCAATCACCTTTAGGATAAGAGTTTAACCATAGCCACCATTTTGGGATTTGGGGTGTCTTGGACGTGGATTTGAAAGCCATGTTTTTGATAAAAAGAGCATGCCGTTTGGGTGCTTTCTAAACTCATTTGACGAATTTTTTTACGTTTAAGATGTTCAATAACGGTTTCTAATAAGGCTTTTCCAATGCCGCGCTGTTGTTCAGCGGATGAAATATAATTGAGTAAAATACGACCTTGATCACTGACCATAATAAAACCCACTACGTGCTGATTGAGTACATAGACCCAGCTGTCGTTATAGTGCATCCACATAATCAGGTTGGATTGGGTTTTATTTTCTAGCCAAATTTGAATCGTACTTTCATGGCGATGGTGGTCTTTGATACATGATCGAATACTGTCGTGCACGACATTTAAAATTTCAGGAATGTCCTGAAGTTGGGCTGCCCGTATCATCTTTTCTTCTTAGAGCTATAGAAACAGCTATTTCATGCTAGCGACTGTATTTATTAAATTGAATTCCTGTTAGTACGGATGTAACTTTGTTGTTCAATCACACTAAGTTAATTATTTTTTATAGTGATTTTGTGAGTGAAAAATCACATATCGTGATGCCTTTCACGTTTGTGAGAATATGTGTTGAATCACTTGAATTGGTCTGAGAATCAACACCCAATTACAAGTCATCGAATTGAGCATTTGAGTTCATACGTAGTCTGTTTTAATTAATTTGGTGTTTATTTGAGCGATAATGCTGTATTTTAAAAGGGAATATTGGTTACGAGAGCAGAGCATGGCGACATTTTTACTGATGATTTGCATACTCATTGCTTTGGTTGCAGCATCTATTATTGTAATCAAAATTCAAAAAAAGCAACGTTTTCTGAAGCGACAAAAAAAGTGGTTGAATCGGAAGCAGCATCTGTGCAAATGACAACGCATACCAATAGAGCACCTCAGGTTGAGCGTGTTATTGAAGTTGATGCTTATGAACAAGAGCTGTTCGATGACGTGGCGACTCTATTTCTAGATCAAGCGATATTGCTCACGGTCGAAGAAGATGCAACGCTGATGCAAAGCACCTTATTGGTCAAAATGCCTGCGAAAACCCAGACGCAAATCCGCAAAATGGATTTAAATGAATGGTCTATTTTTTGGAGCTTTTATGATCAGTCGCTTGAATACTATGTAAGTCGTTATGGCATGTTTTATACGCATATTGACCGCAGTGGATGCGAGCATAAAAAAAGCTATCGTACTCGTGATTGATCTCCTCGCTTAAGCCTCTTCAGCGTCCATCACAGCCATGGATAACTGTTTAAGAATTCGCTCTGCGACATGAGCCAAATAGAAGTCATCTTGTTTTAAACGTGTCATTAAAATTGCGCCCTCATAATCGGCAACACTGATTTTAGCCAGTGCCTCAGCTTGAGCAATAGGCATGACTTGCTGAAAGTAGTGCAACAACGCCAACTCCCAATCTTGGAAAATCGATTGAATTTTGAGATGAATTTGTTCAGATAAATGCGGGATTTCCAATGACAGCATCCCGACTAAGCAGCCTTGAACACCCGCACTAAAAAAGTTGACCGCTTGCTGGTGCAAGTGTTCAAAGCGAACGCAATACTCTAAGTGCGTATCACACAGAATGCTGAACAGTTTATGGTTTAAGTATTGCTGGCTGACTTGCAAAATATCTAAAACCAAAGCTTCTTTATTGGGATAATAATAATAAAATGCCGCTTTACTGAGCTCACAAGACTTTGCTAGTAAATCCATACTGGTGCCTGCATAACCATGGGTTTTAAAGGTTTGCATGCAGTGCAACTGGATTTGTTCTTTACTCAGTTTTTGTGGGCGCATAGAGCTTTAACGTTCCGTAGTGGTTGGTGATGATAAATAGCCATTGAAAGTGTTCAGCATATCGTCCCAGATGGCTTCGGCCCCTTGGCGGAAATATCCCATGTGTCCAATTTCTTTTAAGCCATAGTCATTGGCTTCAATATTGCGATAATGCATGTTCGCATGCCGATAATGCTGCATAAATGCATGCCTTGAGTTGGGTAAAGCCCAGTCATCATCCAGTGCTGAAACAGCATAGATTGGAGTTTTGACCTGTGCATATTGTTCCAGTAAGTGTTGTTGCTCGGGATCTGCAAAAAAGTAGGTCGGATTTTTACACCATTTTCGCCACTGTGTGTAGACATCCACAGGTAAATCGGTGCCCATTTTCAGCAGGCTCCAAGGCAGATAGCCCTTTAGTGCAACCATCGGCGGGAAAATAAGATTCCACATGACATGTACTTTCATTTTCTCCCGAAACGGCATATAGCCATGCCAACCCGCACCTGTGCCAAAGCAATACATCGCAGTGACTTGGTCATGGTTGTGGGTTAAACCGAGTGCTTGGCCTCCATAAGAGTGTCCAACCACAAAAATAGGTTTGCCATCTTTGCGGATAGAGTCAATGGCAGCCGACAAGTCTAGCTGCCCCCAGTCCAAATAGGACATGCCGAAACCTTTGAGTTGCTTTGGTGCAGAAAGTCCCACACCACGATAATCAAAAGTTAGGACTTGATAACCTAGCGCTACTGCATACTCGGCAAAGCGACGATAGAACTGCTGTGGTACACCTGTTGCACTGGCAACAATGATGTTGGCTTTGATCGGCTCAGATGAGTAATAACGTGTGCCAACGAGTACATAACCATCGGTTGCTGAAAATTTTACAGTTTGTTTCTCAATTTGGGTCGAATCTAAATGGGCTGTGCCTTGCATCATCGTTTCTTCTTTTTTGTTAAATACTAAAGTCGGTTCCAGACTTTTGAGCTTTATTGCCCTTTAAACTGAGTAGGGCGGCGTTGTAGCATTGCCATGACACCTTCTTGGACATCTTGGGTTTTGAGTAGTGGGCTGAGGTGCTCTTGTAAATGTGCAAAGGCATAGTCTGCGCCGTGCTGTACGGCTTGTTGTGCAGAAGCCAGTGTGGCTTGAACGGCGAGTGGTGCTGCTTGTGCAATCGATTCTGCAAGGGCCAATGCTCGCTCTAATGTAGTGTTTGGCGAGGACTTTTCTACGACCTCGGTAATTAAATTGAGATCGAGAGCCACTTGCGCATTGAAGCTGTCACCTGTGAGTAGATAGCGCATAGCCTTGTTCCAACCCGCCGCTTGTACAAAGCGAACCGTTGCACCGCCAAAGGGTAAAATGCCGCGCTGTACTTCCATTTGGGCAAATTGTGTATTGGCATCGGCAATCACCACATCGGCATTGAGCATCAGTTCAATTCCCGCGGTAAAGCAAAAGCCTTGGACTGCCACAACCACGGGTTTGGTACGAGGTCTGGAGCTGGTGCCCCAAGGGTTAATTTGTGACGCGGGAAAGTCGAAAACGCCTGCAGTGAGTTTGGGTTGTAACTCAACCAAATCAAGCCCAGCAGTAAAGTGTTCCCCGTGCGCAAAAATCACGGCACAGCGCAGTGAAGGATCATCCTCATATTCGGTAAGGGCCAGTGATAAGTCATGAATCATATGACTATCAAAAGCATTACGCTTGGCTGCGCGGTCTAAACCAATTAAAAATAACGAACCGCGAACTTCGCGACTGACACGACCTTGTTGTTCTGACATTTTGATTATTCCTGCATCGTTTTATAAGTTTTTAAACGATTGTTAGAAAACTGTCAAAAATTTATACATATCCATTCTGTGACTCGATAGTTTGATCCGATTCCCCGAAAAAACGACGTTTAGATTGAGCGGAATTGTCTTGCCTTTATTGAGTTTTTTTTCATAATAGCAGCACTTCTTTGAATGCCAGTTGAACCATGTCTAGCCTTGAAATATTTGCAGTCATCATTAGCTTAGTCGGGGTGACGTTGACCATTAAGCGCAATATGTGGTGTTGGTGGTTTAACTTTGCTGCTTTCTTGTTGTATGCCTATTTGTTTTATACCTATAAGTTATATGGTGAAACCATTTTGCAGTTTTTCTTTGTGGTGGTGAACTTTTACGGTTTTTATCACTGGCTCAAAGGTAAACAACAAGATCATGACATTCGGATTGAACCGATTTCAGCTCGGCAAGTGATTTTGCAAATGCTACTTGCCGCTGCGGCTGGTGCAGTATTTGGTTTGAGCTTAAAGTATTTGACCGATGCTGCTGTACCGCTATTGGATGCGCAGCTCGCAGCGTTTAGTCTGTTGGCGACCTATTGGACCAGTCGTAAACATATTGCGACGTGGGTACTGTGGGTATTTGTCGATATTGTTTATGTCGGTATGTTTATCTATAAAGATTTGTTCCTAACCGCGGCTTTATATGCAGGCTTTGTTGGCTTGGCGGCTTTTGGCTGGTGGCAATGGACTCAGGTACGTCATAAACAACAGCTAAAAAGTGTATAGGCTGGGTAGTGTTGATTGATTTTAAACAAATACAATTGGCTCAATTTGAGTCGGTCATTGAGCGGTTAAAGGGAAGTCCACAGCAATATTTGGACTTTGCTTCGGTTGCGGATTTTTATCAGGCCACTTGGCTGGATGACTTACCCAGTAGTGCAAGTTGGGCGGTTACAGGACTGGATGATGGGGCCGAGCATTTTGATATTCGCTTGGCCTGTTTTGAGCGCGTGGTTTTTATTCATATTGCAGATGATATTGTCATACAGAATGGCGCACATTGAAATCTAGATCACGGTATAGTCGGTGCTGGAACATCGTCTATATTTGACCTTTCTACAGGATGACGAGATCCAGTTTTCAGTCCTGATCAGGGCATGGATGTTTACAAAAACAAAAAATAAAGGATTTAATATTATGGCACATCAGTTTGTAGTCAATGCCACCATCAACGGTGTTTCGTTGGATGACTTCCGTCGACTCGCAGCCAATATCAGCTTACATGAAAATGTTTGTCGCCGTATTCCCGGTGAGAAGTTGGAAATTTTGGAGTCGAATAAAGTTGGTGATATTTATACCCTTAAGCGCGCGTATAATTTGGATGTCAATATTCCTGATATTGCGAAGAAATTTCTAAAAGATGCATTTCGTTTACAACGTACCGACGTCAGCAATTTAGTTGTGCTCAGCTCGGAAGTCCGTTTAGACCCTAACCTACCTTTAGAAGCTGTGTGCCAACGTAGTGTATCGGGTAATGATAAGCAGATTCACTTTCAACTGGAATGGACGGTAAAAGTGAAAGTGCCATTAATTGGCGGTATGTTAGAAAAACGTGCTGAAGGCGAAATTCGTAAGTTTAGCCAAATCGAGCTGGATATTGTGGAAGATGAACTGCGCCAAAATCTGCATGCAGAAACTTTAAGCTAAAGGCTTTGACCTCATGTTTTCAAAGTAGCTTGCATAAAAAGAAACCCTTCGATTGAAGGGTTTTGTCATTTTAGTGCTTCGTCTCGAACCGAGTTCGATAAACCAAAGCTGTGAAGAAGCAAACCAAACAGACCAGCCAAATATAATACATCGCGCCAATGTTGCTATAGAGACTGAGCCATTGAACCAGAGGCAGTGTGATGCCTCCTGCAATGGCATAGGCGACATTGTAGGAAAACGAAATGCCCGAAAAGCGGATCGAAGCAGGGAACATTTTGACCATGCTATAGGACACAAGCCCAACCGTGCCTGAAAAGAATCCCAAGAGCATATACAGTGCAAACACCGTAGTTGGACTGACCGCACCTAAACTGTGATAGAAAATGGTTGCGATAGCGGCGACACCGAGCGAGCCAAAAACCAAGACCTTGGCTGCACCAAAACGATCGGCCAATGTCCCAGCGAGTATGCATCCCAGCATTTGCATGATGATCGCAGCACTTTGCATTTGAAAAGCATCGCTACGTTCAAAGCCAAAGGCGCCCGTCAGTAAGTTTGGCATGGCTAAAATCAGGACTACCACACAAGCAGTTAAGAACCAAGTCAAGAGCATACCAATCACCACGGCGGTTTTATGACGGGCTAAGACTTGTTTGACCGGCATTTCTTTAGAAAGCTCTTTACGTGCTTGCATGGCTTTGAATACTGGGGTCTCTTTCAAATAACTACGTAAATACAAGGCCACTAAGCCAAAAATACCGCCCACAATAAAGGGAATACGCCATGCCCAATCATGTATAGCTGCTTCACTAAACTGAAGAGAAATGAACAGTGACATTAAAGCACCGAGCAAGATGCCGAGAGACAAACCAGCCGTAAGTAAGCCATTGGCAAAACCAATTTTTTCAGATGGGACATGTTCGGAAACAAATGTCCATGCCGCTGGAATTTCTCCACCAATTGCAATGCCTTGTATTACCCGCATAAGGAGCAAAAGCAGCGGCGCAGCATAACCAATCGTTTCAAAAGTTGGCATAACCCCGATCATGAGGGTAGGCAAAGCCATGAGCAAAATAGATAAGCTAAATAGACGCTTGCGCCCGATGAGGTCGCCAAAGTGCGCCATGACTACACCGCCAAGTGGACGAAAGAAGTAACCTGCGGCAAAAATACCGTAAGTATTCAGCATGGCCCAAAATGGGCTGAGCCCTGCGGGAAAGAACAACTCTGAAATAATTTTGGCGTAAAAAACATAAATAACAAAGTCATAGAACTCAAGTGCACCACCGAGTGATGACAGCCCAAGGGTACGTTTGTCTTCTCTGGTCAAACGTGGTGTTGCATCCATGCGTATATTTCCAAAGCTGAATAAAGGTTTATATTTGATTTTAAAGAAGTCTTTTTTGAATGAATAATCAATCTTTCTTTACTGGGGCTGAACTAAAAATTATACATGAATCAACATAGTTGATTTGACGGTCAACGTAAATATATAACGCAGGCTAGATAAAAGGCTTATGATATAAAAAGAATAAATAGGCATAAAAATTAGGATTTGTGTATGAGTGTCATTTTACCTGTTGCACAACGTGGTGAAGATATTTTAAGACTCAAAGCTGCTCGCGTTGCAGATGCAGAATTTAATAGCGACTGGCTCATGCAGTTGGCTTCTACCATGATTGCGACCATGTTAGAGCGGAGCGGTGTAGGCATTGCTGCACCACAAGTTTATATTTCAAAGCGGGTTATTATTGTGGCTTCACGGCCAAATTTACGCTATCCCGATGCGCCAGAAATGGACGCCGTGGTGATGGTCAATCCTGAGATTTTAGAGTTTTCGCAGGCAACGACCTTAGGTGAAGAAGGCTGTTTAAGTGTGCCGAATGAACGCGGTCAGGTACAGCGTGCGCAAAGCATTAAGGTGCTGTATCACACTTTGACTGGTGAGGTAATGGAAAGCACTTTTGAAGGTTTTCCTGCGCGCATAGTGCAACATGAAATCGACCATCTCAATGGTATTTTATTTGTCGATCGCCTGAGTGCTTAGTCGCGAATGTCATTTTATTCATCTTTATATTTAAACTGTTGCGGGGGCTGTCCCAAATGACGTTTAAACATAGTGCTAAACGCACTCGGATTGCTATAACCAAGAGATCTTGCAATCTGCGCAACAGATTGACCACTGGCAATTTTACTTAAGGCATGGGCAATATGCATTTGCTGAACCCATGCACGATAAGACAGCCCCGTTTCCTTTTGAAACATTCGCATCAAGGTTCTGGAGCTGGTGCCAATTTCATCAGCCCATGTGCTTAAATCTTTTAACTGATCGGGCGTACTTAATAGCGCTTGGCAAATATTCATCAAGCGTCGATCTTGCGGCCATGGAATCTGAATGGGCAACAGATTGGCTTTATGAATTTCATCAAAAATTAAAATCTGTAAAGATCGAGACAATTCATCTGAACTGATCAGCTCGGAAGGTGGAATGTGTTCAATCGCATTGAGCCGAATGAGCAGTTCATGCAATAACTTACTGACCCGAATAATAAAACAATGTTGCCCCAGCAGTGCAGCTGCATCGGCTTGAACCAATGCGGTATTGAGTTTAACTCGACTTAATGAAATCACACTGTGTTCAACATGGGTCGGAATCCATAGTGCGCACATCGGCGGCACGATCCAGACATGATTCGGGGTGAACACTTGAATCATCCCTGTCGAAGCATACAGAAACTGTGCCCGCGAATGGGTATGCGCAGGGGTAATCTCTCGATAAGTATGCTCAGAAGAAAGTCCAATCACCAATTCGGACATTTCGGTTTGAATCAGAGAATTTGGCATGTGTGTCTTTAAGTTGTCAGTTATACAATGATTATTGGAAGATAGTCTTATGAATGACATTTTACAATCAATGCCTGATGAAAAATACATGGAGTTTGCGAGGTATGTCGTCTTCAATTCAAATGAAAGAAGGTATGGGCGAAGCTACGATCAATGAGCAACAACAAGGCATGATCATAAAAGTGGTGGGAGCTGTGGCGGTTGCACATCTGCTCAATGACTTGATTCAAGCCGTTTTGCCAGCTATATACCCAATGCTGAAAACCAATTTTTCCTTAAGCTTTGCGCAAGTGGGACTGATTTCATTGGTGTATCAAATTACGGCATCGCTACTGCAACCTTGGATTGGACTGTATACCGACAAACATCCGAAACCTTATCTGCTGCCACTCGGCATGGTGGTGACTTTTAGCGGCATTTTACTGTTGGCATTTTCACCAAATTTTATTGTACTGCTTATGGCTTCGGCATTGATTGGTGTCAGGTCTTCAACCTTTCATCCTGAAGCCTCACGTGTGGCGAGAATGGCTTCGGGTGGGCGCTTTGGCACAGCACAATCGACTTTTCAGGTCGGTGGCAATGCAGGTACAGCCATTGGGCCTTTATTGGCAGCGTTGATCATTGTACCGTTTGGACAGCACGCCGTGGCATGGTTGATTGTATTTGCCTTACTTGCGATTTGGGTGCTGTTTGGTGTCAGCCGTTGGAGCATCAGCCACAGTAAAAAACAATTGGCTGCCAAAGCACATCAAGTGCAAAGCAAACTACATGGGCGTCAACTCGTCATCGCGCTGTCGACCATTTGCGTGTTGATGTTTGCCAAATTTACTTACATCGCCAGCATCAGTAACTATTTCACTTTTTATTTAATGCATAAGTTTCACCTCAGTTTGCAAAGTGCGCAGTTACATTTGTTTGCCTTTTTGGCTGCGGTAGCTCTGGGTACATTTGCAGGTGGGCCGATTGGAGACAGAATTGGGCGTAAAGCGGTGATTTGGGTGTCTTTTGTTGGCATGGCGCCGTTTGCGTTGATGATGCCGCATGCCAATCTATTTTGGACGACCGTACTTTCGATTATCACAGGTTTAGTACTTTCCTCTGCCTTTGCCGCAATGGTGGTTTATGCACAAGAAGCCGTTCCGGGACGAGTTGGCATGATTGCAGGTTTGATGTTTGGTTTAATGTTCGGTGTGAGTGGCATCGCCGCAGCAGGCTTAGGATATTTGGCTGACGTCAAAGGCATTCAATGGGTGTTTGGTGTGTGTTCGTTATTGCCTTTACTTGGTTTGGCGACCTTCTTTTTACCGAAGACGCAAGCAAACTAACTGAATACTGCTGACCTTCAGTTTCAATCGCGCTATCTTATCAAACGAAGATGGTGCGATTGCATTTCGGTCTGACGATTATGATCGGTAATAACGGCATTGAATGTGTGTGCTTTGACTTTGGAGTATTCAAGCGATGACTGATCTTGATGGTGTACTCAAATTTTCCTTGGGCGTAGATCAACTTTCATTTAAATGGATGGGCAAAACATTCAGTTGGATCAAGGTTTAAGCTTTATACAGTCAAGCAGTATGCGCCATGGGCTGTTGGATGAGCTTACGATTGAGTTGATGATTTATGTGATTGAAGAGCTGTTAGAATCCGTTCAGATGAAGTATGCCCAACCCAAAACTGCCGTGACTTCAGATGGCTTATTCCAAAGGGTCTTAGTGTTGTTTTTTCCAGATCAGCAGAAAATTGACCGTGTGCAACTTGAAAGTGCTTTTAATACATTTGTTGAGCGCAGGGAGTACTATGTGTCTCAAGTGGCTGATGATGGTCTTTCTAGTTTGATTTACTTTATTGTACTACGAGAGATGATGCATCACTGGAATGTGGTGGAGATTCAATTCGAACAGCTTAATTTTGAGTGACATTAAAAGCGTAAAAAATACGGAACAATAGACAAAAGTAAGCCGATACCACTTAGTAATGCGTTACTTTCAATAAAGTAAGGGAAGATCATTAAAACTAGACCTATAGTTAAAGGTATGGTCATTTTTTGCTTTTTGCCATACAGAAAATAGCCTAAGCCAATTGAGCTAAAGATCACACCGAGGAAAAGTTGGGTTGAGTTCATGATGATGTTTCGTGCATTGTTATTCTCAGGCAGATATTATGCCAAGATTCTTAACAGAAGATGAGAAAAATAGACATTATTCTTTAGGGCGTATAGAGCAGTATTTGTTCCAAGCGATATGCTTAGACTAAACGTGTATTTCCTACATTTAAAAATAAAGAGAATTTAGATGCAACCTTACAATAAGAACTTAAAACAGCCATCTCGTGATTTACGTAATAGTATGACCGATGCTGAACAACTGTTATGGCAGAGATTAAGACGTAAACAGATTTTAGGGCTACAGTTTTATAGACAGAAGCCTATTCTCAATTTTATCGTCGATTTTTATTGTCCCAAAGCAAATTTAGTTATTGAATGTAATGGTGGGCAGCATTATACAGTAGAAGGATTAGAGGCTGATCGGGCGAGAGATCAAGCTTTGGCGCAGTTGGGGTTGAACGTGCTGAGGTTTGATAATAGGCAGATTTTGACTGAAATTGATGGGGTTATTGAACTTATATTTCAAACCGCCCAATCCAGAATCCCCCTAAATCCCCCTTTATAAAGGGGGGCTTGCCGTGAATTTGATGGTGGTGTTTGATTTATGTTGCTCCCTCCTTTTTAAAGGAGGGCTGGGGAGGATTCAAAAAATACTATCTAATTGATTTTTTATATAAATACAGGCTAAACACACCTGCTTAAAAATAGTTTAATGAAATTTATTACTTTTTTATTTCTAATCCTTGTATAAAATTAATTCAAAATTTAGAAGAAGAGAAGATTCATGTTTACTAAAATTATTAAGTTGGAAAATGTGAAACAATGGCAGCATGTAGGTAAAGGTGGTTTAGAAAATGATTTTGGAAAGTTAAACTTAATTTATGGGCGTAATGGTGCAGGGAAATCGACTCTAACAAAAATTTTAGATTTAATTAATAAAAGGGATGTAGCTAAAATTAAGCAATTAGCACCTTTAGAAACTGAAAAAGAACCTTTGTTTAATTTTATGATCAAAGGTAAGAACATTACATTGACTACTTTAGACCAAGCTCCTGAATTTCATATCTTCAACCAAGATTTCATAGATGAAAACCTATACTCTTCAAGTGGAGTGGAAAGTTCGCAGTTAGTTAATTATTACGATTTTTGTTTAGGGAAAGTATCCGTTGAGAAGCAAAAACAAATAGATCAGTTGAAAAGTGAAATAACAAATTTAACAGCTTTAATACAACCTTTGGAATCAAAGCTAAAGTCACAGTTTGGTAATAAAACTATAGAACAGATAAGAAAAATTAAATTTAAAGAAAATATTGATTTAGAAGTTGATAAATTGAATGAAAAATTACATGATCAAAAATCAGTTAATTTATATAGACAAAGGAAAAAGCTTACATCATTAAGTTTTGTTAGTCCCACTTTTGATAAAAGTATATTTGAATCTAAATTAGATAAGATATCTAAAGATGCTCAAGAAAAAGTCACTAAGCACATGAGTGAACATTTTAAAAGAGAAGATGAGCATTGGATCAAAGATGGTCTGGATTTAGTTACTGATACGAATCGTTGTCCATTTTGTGCTCAGAGCTTAAATGACTCGCCTATCTTTAGTTTTTATAGTGAGTTTATAACTGAAGCATATAAACAAGCCTGTGATGATTTTGAACTAAAAAAACATCCAAATTTCGTGAAAAAAGCATATGAAATTGGAATACGAATTGATGAATTAAAAGTAATAATAGCTACAAATATTGATCTGATCCAAATATGGGCAGATAGGATAGATAAATTAGATTTTACATATGAATTAAAGGCATTGGAAAATGCTTATGAGCTTTTTTTTCATGAAGTTAAAAATCTGGTTGTGAATAAAGAGAAAGATATTTTAGCAGTTGTTAATTTTGATAAGTTCGATCAACTTTTAAAAGTTGTTTATGAAAAATCTAATTTCACTGAATATAATGAGAAAGTATTTGTATTTAATCAAAAAATTGATGAATACTTGACTACTTTATCTAAAGATGAGAGCCAAGATATTAATCAAAAAATTACTGATTTAAGATTTTCAAAGTTGCGTTTTTCAAATGAAGTAATCTCTGATTTAGAAAACTTTAGTCAATATAAGATGGGTAAAGATGCTAAAACAAAATTGATGAATGAATTACGTGAATTAGTGTTAGAAGAGCAAAAAATTCTTATCGAAAAACATAAAGATGGAATAAATAGTTTGTTAGTGAAATTTAATTCAATGATTAGACTTAATAAATTTGAAAAAGATAATAAAGGACATAGGGGTGCAAGCCGAATATCTTACGGTATTACATTCTTGGATCAAGAGCTATCAATACTAAATGACAATGAAATAATCTTTGATAGAGTTTTAAGTTCTGGTGATAAATCAGCTTTAGCATTAGCTTTTTTTCTTTCTAAGTTTAAAGATGTGAATTTCGAACCATCAATAATATTTTTTGACGACCCAATGAGTTCATTAGATGAGCAAAGAAGAAAAGCTACTATTCAAGAAATTCAATATTTAGTCCAAAGAGAATTTCAAGCTTTTATTCTTAGTCATGATCCATTTTTTCTCTCAGATATAAATAAATTAAGTGCTATTTCAAAATTTGCAAAGTGTTATGAAGTTGAAACAGAATTAAAGGATACTAATCCTTTGGACCCAAATAGTAATAAAGTTTGCAATAGTAAACTTATTTTACGACAGAATTTTGATTCTTATGTTCTACATTCTTATTATCAGGAATACTATAAGCTGTGGGATTTCGTTCATGCAGGTAAAGAAGAAGATAAAGTTGAAATAGCTAGATCTTTGAGACCCATTCTTGAAGCATATTTACGATTTATTTTTCCAAAGACTTTCACAAATGATTTATGGTTAGGAAGTATGATTCCAAAGATAAGAGAAGAAAAAGATGTGAATAGCCCATTATATGATAAATATGAAAGATTAAAAGCGATAGAGTCTATTAATGAATTTTCTAAAGCCTATCACCATGCTGATGGTTTTGATACTAGTATACAAGGGATTGAATTTTTGACTTTAAAAAATTATGCCAAAGAGACCTTGATTTTTATTACGGGATTAAATTAATAAAAATCTCTCTCAACCTCCCTTTGAAAAAGGGAGTAGCAGTCACGAAACAAATTGAATCACATGACATCCCCCTCTTTTTAAAGAGGGGTTAGGGGAGATTATTTAAACAATCGAATCATCCAGATTCGGCGCTAACCAACGCTTCGCTACATCGAGTGTCCAGCCCTTACGTTTCGCATAATCCTCAAGCTGATCTTGAGAAATCTTGCCCACATTAAAGTATTCACTTTCAGGGTGCGAATAATAGAAACCACTGACAGAAGAAGGCGGCATCATCGCAAAGTGTTCAGTCAACTTAGTCCCAATCTTCGCTTCCGAACCTAACCAGTCAAATAACACTGCTTTTTCAGAATGCTCAGGACAAGCAGGATAACCTGGCGCAGGACGAATACCGACATACTTTTCTTTGATCAATTCTTCATTGCCCAAAGTCTCATCGGCTTTATAGCCCCAAAACTCTTTACGGATACGCTCATGCAAATGCTCAGCAAAGGCTTCGGCAAAACGGTCAGCCAAAGACTGAACCAAGATAGCTGAATAATCATCACCTTTGGCTTTATATTCATTTGCCAATTCTTCAGCACCGAAGATTGATACCGTGAAACCACCGAGATAGTCAGTATTATCTTTCGAGGTGCTAATAAAGTCGGCTAAAGATAAGTTTGGTTTGCCTGTGACTTTGTCTGACTGCTGACGCAAATGTTCAAAAGTATGTGTAACCTTTTGACCCGCTTCATCAAACACACTGACCGTATCTGCACCTGTACGTTGTGCAGGATATAAACCAAACACGGCACGGGCATCGAAACGGTTATTCTCGATCACATCTTTAAGCATGGCTTGCGCTTGATTATACAAATCCGTTGCAGCTTCACCGACAATCTCATCTTCTAAGATTTTCGGGAATTTACCTGCCAAGCTCCAAGAAATAAAGAATGGTGTCCAGTCAAAATATTCCACCAATGTTACAAGTGGGTAGTTGGTGAGGACATGTGTTCCCATTGTATTTGGAATCGGTGGCACATAATTCGCATCGACTTTAAAGCCATTTTCGATTGATTCGGCATAGCTGAGTTTGGCTGCTTTTGGTTGCTTATTGGCTAAGCGTTCACGAATCTTGGCATATTCAGCACGATGCTCAGCAATAAAATTACCACGCATTTCTTTTGAGAGTAGGGTGGTTGCCACGCCCACTGCACGAGAGGCATCGGCAACATAAATCACTGCATCATTTGAATATTGCGGATCAATTTTAACCGCAGTATGGGCTTTCGATGTGGTTGCGCCGCCAATCAATAAAGGAATAGTAAAACCTTTACGCTGCATTTCTTTGGCAACAAACACCATTTCATCTAAAGATGGGGTAATCAAGCCCGACAAACCGATGATGTCACACTTTTCATCAATCGCAGTTTGCAGGATTTTTTCTGCTGGCACCATCACGCCAAGGTCAACGATGTCATAACCATTACAGCCCAAGACCACGCCCACGATATTTTTACCAATATCATGTACATCACCTTTCACCGTTGCCATTAACACACGACCTTTAGATTGTGCATTGCCTTTTTCAGCTTCGATGTACGGGTTCAACCAAGCCACAGCTTGTTTCATCACACGTGCAGATTTGACCACTTGAGGTAGGAACATTTTTCCTGAACCGAACAGGTCGCCGACCACGTTCATGCCATCCATCAATGCGCCTTCAATGACATCAAGAGGACGTTTGGCTTTGAGGCGGGCTTCTTCGGTATCTTCGTCGATATAGGTAGTGATGCCTTTTACCAACGCATATTCGAGACGCTTTTCAACTGACTCATTGCGCCATTCAAGATTTTCAGCTTCACGCTGCGCGCCACTATGACCACGGAATTTTTCTGCCACTTCAAGCAGTTTTTCTGTGGCGTTTTGACCTGATTCACCTTGGTTTTGATTCAGAACAACATCTTCAACCGCATCTTTCAGTTCTTTTGGAATATCGTCGTAAATAGCCATTTGACCAGCGTTAACGATACCCATAGTCATGCCTTGTTTGATGGCATAGTAAAGGAACACCGAGTGAATCGCTTCACGTACAGGTTCATTACCACGGAAAGAGAACGAAACGTTCGATACACCACCTGAAATCATGGCATGCGGTAGGTTCTGTTTGATCCAGCCTGTGGCTTCAATAAAATCGACGCCATAGTTATTATGTTCTTCAATCCCTGTTGCCACGGCAAACACGTTCGGGTCAAAAATGATGTCTTCGGCAGGGAAGCCAACATCATTGACTAAAACATCATAAGAACGTTTACAGATTTCACGCTTGCGTTCAGCAGTATCAGCTTGTCCTGTTTCATCAAAGGCCATGACAATGATTGCAGCACCGTACTGACGGCATAAGCGTGCTTTTTCGACAAACTCGTCATAACCTTCTTTTAAGGAAATCGAGTTCACTACAGCCTTACCTTGAACACACTTTAAGCCTGCTTCAATGATTTCCCATTTTGATGAGTCAATCATGATTGGCACACGAGAAATATCAGGCTCAGATGCAACGAGATTGAGGAAATGCACCATCGCATTTTGCGAATCGAGCATCCCTTCATCCATGTTGATGTCAATGATCTGTGCGCCTGCAACGACTTGTTGCTGTGCAACCTCTAGGGCTTCAGCAAATTTTTCTTCACGGATTAAGCGTAGGAACTTTTTTGAACCTGTAACGTTGGTCCGTTCACCGACGTTAACGAATAATGAATCATCATAAATATTAAAGGGTTCTAAACCACTTAAACGACATGCAGGTCTGGTTTCTGGAATCTGACGTGGTTGAATGTCTTTAACAGCATTGTAAATGGCACGAATATGATCAGGTGTCGTACCACAGCAACCACCTGTAATATTGATTAAACCAGTTTCTGCAAATTCTTTGATGAACGCTGCTGTTTGTTCTGGTGTTTCGTCATATTCACCAAAGGCATTTGGTAAACCTGCGTTTGGATGCGCTGAAACAAAGGTATCTGCAACATCAGCAATGGTTTTCACGTGTGGGCGCATGGCATCTGCACCCAAGGCACAGTTAAAACCAATTGAGAGTAAATCGCCATGACGCACCGAGTTCCAGAACGCTTCTGCGGTTTGACCTGTAAGAGTACGACCTGAAGCATCGGTAATGGTGCCCGAGATCATGAGGGGAAGTTCACGACCAAGTTGCTTGAACACTTCTTTGACTGCAAAGATCGCAGCTTTACAGTTCAGCGTATCAAACACAGTTTCAATCAAGAGGATGTCTGCACCACCTTCGATTAAAGCATGCGTTGCTTCAATGTAGTTTTCTTTGAGTTCATCAAAGGTGATGTTACGGAATGCAGGGTCGTTGACATTCGGTGAAATTGAACAAGTACGTGAAGTCGGACCAAGTACACCAGCAACAAAGCGAGGTTTGTCTGGGGTTGAATATTTGTCACATGCCGCACGTGCTAGACGAGCTGCTTCACGGTTAATCTCCGGAACCAAATCTTCCATGTGGTAGTCAGACATAGAAACGCGTGTGCCGTTAAAGCTGTTGGTTTCAATAATGTCTGCACCTGCATCGAGGTATGCTTCATGAATGCCTTGGATAATTTGTGGCTGAGTCAGTACCAAAAGGTCATTGTTACCTTTGAGGTCAGAAGCCCAATCTACAAAGCGTTCACCACGATAATCTTCTTCTTCGAGCTTGTGACGCTGAATCATGGTGCCCATCGCACCATCGATAATAAGGATGCGCTCGGCAAGAAGTGCTTTTAAGGTGGCAAGTGTAGACATTCAAAACTCACAAACAGGTTTTCAAAACGTGCAATATTTTAGCAGAAAAGCAGGTCGATTGATGCCTAATTCAAGTGGTATTGGCTATATGGCAAATAAAAAAGGCTGATTTAGCTTTGGTTTTCACGAAAGTGAAATATAGACCCGCTATGTTAATAGGTCAGAATAAGTAGAGATGAGAAACTATCGATTGGAGCAGATTGTTACAGACAGCACAGCTAAATGTAAGAAAATAATTCAGCGTAATCCGCACCGAAAAATTAAATTTTGAGCCAGCACAGTGTGTTCAAGGCTTATAAGCGATTTACTGCTGATCTAAAATAAGCCAATTATGAAAAAATTGGCTTCAAGTGACACGCATTTGTCATATAATTGTCACAATTAAATTGAACAATAGGGGATATTGATATCCTCTTTAGCCGTCTGCATGAATTCTAATATTCCTCCCGTCCAAGATCAGGTGCACGTGACACAGGTCAAGTCGACGAATGTGCACGTACCTACACCGAAATTTTTTATGCCGGTGTTTTTAACGGTCATTATTTCAACGCTAATTTATATTGGCTTTCAGCTTTCTGCTGACTTATCGCATGTTCCTGCACTGAATCTTTACTCTTTAATCCTTTTAGCGACGGCGTTGTTCATTGCTTTGGGTTTTGAGTTTGTTAATGGCTTCCACGACACTGCCAATGCGGTTGCAACGGTCATTTATACCAATGCACTGTCTGCGCCTGTTGCGGTGATGTGGGCTGGTTTCTGTAATTTCCTTGGGGTTATGGTCGCAAGTGGCGCAGTGGCTTACGGTATTATTGCGTTGCTGCCCGTTGAGTTGATTATGAATGTCAGCTCAGGCGCAGGTTTTGCCATGGTGTTTGCCATGTTGATTGCTGCGATTTTGTGGAACTTGGGCACATGGTTCTTGGGTATTCCAGCATCAAGTTCACATACTTTGATCGGTTCAATCTTGGGTGTGGGCATCATGAACTACCTGATGCATTCAGGCAGTGGTGCTTCGGGTGTCGATATGGATCAGGTGATTAAAGTCGGTAAAGCTTTACTGTTTTCACCCATGATCGGTTTTGCTTTTGCAGCAGTGTTGTTCTTATTGGTGAAAAAAATCTTTAAGAAACAACTGGAACTATTCCAACCACCTGAAGGCAACAAACCACCACCGCCACTGATTCGTGCCATTTTGATTTTTACTTGCACAGGTGTAAGTTTTGCGCACGGTTCAAATGACGGTCAAAAAGGTATGGGGCTAATCATGCTGATTTTGATTGGTATTGTGCCTTTGGCTTATTCTTTAAATAAGAATTTAGATTCACAGCACATTCAGTCATTTGCTCAACTTTCAGATCAAACTGCCGCTGTGATTTATCCGAATCATAACGATATTGCAGATGAAAAAGCCCGTACGGTGATCACGCAATATATTCAAACCAAAGAAATGACCCCAGAAGTCGTACCTGCTTTAGCCAGTTTGACAGATCATTTGGGTGAGCGTGTTGGTCATTATGGAGATCTTAAAGATATTCCTGAAGCTGAAGTTTCTGCACTACGTAATGACATGTACTTAAGCACGACAGCATTCAAACGTTTGGATAAAGCGGATCAATTGCCAGCGATGTCGGAAGCGGGCAAGAAGACAGTAAAAGAATATCGTAGTAACTTAGATTCATTCTTACAGTACATCCCAACATGGGTGAAAGTGGCTGTGGCATTGGCTTTAGGTCTAGGTACGATGGTGGGTTGGAAGCGTATTGTCGTGACGGTTGGTGAGCGTATTGGTAAAAACCATATGACCTATGGTCAAGGCATGTCAGCAGAATTGGTAGCGATGACTACGATTGCAGCCGCGGATGGCTTTGGTATGCCCGTATCGACCACACACGTATTAAACTCTGCGGTAGCAGGGACCATGGTGGCGAATAAGTCAGGTCTGAACTTTGCAACAGTGAGAACCATTCTTTCGGCTTGGATCTTTACCTTGCCAGCGACGATCTGTTTATCAGGTGGTTTGTTCTGGTTGTTCCTACAGTTCGTTTAATCCGATGTGTAAAAACCAATGATAAAAAAACGCTACCCAAGGTAGCGTTTTTTTAGCTCAGTATTTTATTGAAGCGGGTATTCAAGGTCTTATTTTTTGAGTAAAGCAAATACTTTGTTGAGTGGTAGCTTGTCTGCGGCAAAACCATAAAGTGCCGCAAAGGGGAGTGCGGTACGTGCTAAATAAGCGACACGCCATAAGCCACCGTGATTGGCACCATGCATCATCAGCTCTAGAGGATGTTCAAGTTTGTTCTCTGGATTGGCTACAGACTCAGGATTGCGCAGGTCATGGATCCATAAAGCCGCCATGATGGCATTGGTAGTTTCAGGTTTAAAGGCTTCAACATCAAACAAGCTCGCTCCATTAAATGCGGCTTTGAGCAGTGGATTTTTAGTGACAGAATGCGTAGTGGTTGATGGTGCAATATTGATGCTGACACGCTGACCTTCTGATCGAGCAAGCGTTGCACGCCACTGTTGAATACGTTTAGCTAACGCATAGTTCGGCCCTTGTTCAATCACTAAACAGTCGGTGATGCCATAAGACTTGTCATTATCCGACTCGACGAGGTCATGTAGATTTTTCTTAAAAAATAGTTGTCCGCTGAGGGTTGAAATACTTTTACTGATCATTTGCTGCGTTTTAGAGCGACCACTGAACTTTTGCTCAGACGCTGTAATGACTTCCTCTGGAACTGCATAGACATCGGTAGGTGTACACATATACATCAAACTGGTATCTGCTTTTTGTGCACTGACATATTGCATGATCGCATCCATTGCAACAGAAACACGGACATGCTTTTCACCATCCAAATACGCAATCGCTGCCAAATCTAACTGATGTGGGTTTTGTACCAACCATTCTGCAATTTCAGGTACTTGTGTCAGTAGATTTGCGCCGAGTTTTTCTTTGAGAACAGCAACAGGTGTTTCTGCACTTAGCGCTTCAACAGATGGGGCATATAACGTGGCATTGCCGTGTTGAATGGTGTCTAAAATTTTGCCCCATACACGGCTATTGGGTAAATCAACCGCCACAATATTGGCTTTCCATTGGGCTAACCATGTGAGTGGACCAGCTTCAGATGTCGCACCGAACAAAACCATAGTGCGGTCAGATAAATCAAACCATTCAGGATGTTCCACACAGGCAATCAGTGCTTCAGCATGACTGGGTTCAATCACACCTGCATCTAACCACGTTTGGATTTGTGCAAGTAAAGCACCTCCTTTGAGTTGTTGGCCTTTATAAGGCACTGACCACTCAGGTGCAGCATCACTTTCACCTTTGAGTTTGATGGTGTGTAGCGGTGTCGTTTTAAGTGACATTACATCTTTGAGGAGATGCTTTTGGCCATCGCGATAAAACTCAAACACATTCTGTGCTTTGTTGAGCCCATCTTGCGCAATTTGAATCGGTGCAATTTGATTGCGAATCCCAAATTCAACTAAGGATTTAAAATAGCATGGATATTGTTTACGCCAGTTTTTTTCTGTAAGTGCGGCCACAGAGGTTTGATGATCAACATTGGCTAAGGCCTCTGCAATAATCTCTTTCCCTGTGCGTGAGGTACTAACTTTTTTTGTTTTCGAGTAAATTGGAAATTGAAGACCATCTAAGGGATTGGACATGCAAGAAATCTCACTGGCATTTGCTATTTATATACAGTTGTAAACATTATCTATGCCAAATCAAATTCCTGCTTGGCATTTCATGCCAAATTTATGTAAAAATATATGTAATAAAAAAGCCTTCTGAATAGAAGGCTTTTGAGTTTAGCAGCGACCTTTTTTGGCCTGTCCGGGTGGGCAGAAATCGCCTTGGCCATGAGGATAATAAGAACGATCAGGATCGACGATGATACTCCCTTCAGGGGTGTGTACCGCACAGGCTGTAAAACTGAGGCTGATCATCAAGGCTGCAAATATAGACATTATTTTCATCGCAATTTCCTTGGTTTATTGTGGTCCTGATGTTCATTGTAAAAATTAGGACCACCCGTTGCTGTGAAAAAATGTTACTGAGCTTATACGCGTATGAATGCAATCCATTTGCAATCTAGGGGTTTAGTTTTAAATAGGTAACTGGGTTAATTTGTTCATAAAGTGTGGAATAAGACGCGGCTCTAAAATTAAGGTCATGATGACCCCATAAGCAGCTCCCCAAAGATGGGCGCTATGATTGATGTTGGAGTTGCCTTTTTTACCTGACCAGATGCTATATGCCACGTACAACACTGCAAAAATAATCGCAGGTACGGGAATAAAAAACACAAAAATCAGCTTCCAAGGTTCAAACAACACATAAGCGAACAATACCGCAGAGACCGCACCAGAAGCACCAAGGCTTGCCCAGCGCACATCATTCTTATGTTTTAAATAACTTGGTAAAATGGCAAAAATTAAGCCACCCAAATAAAACAAAACAAAACCTAACTCATAGAAGTATTGACGGTAAAAACTTTCAATGATGCTACCAAAGAAAAACAGGGTGAACATATTGAACAGGAGATGCATACCATCGGCATGAATAAAGCCATGGGTAATAAAACGATCGTATTGTCCACGTTGCATCGCAGGAGGCCAGAAAATCAGTCGGTTCATCACGTTCTGATTTGAAAATGCCACCATAGAAATAATCACCGTAATAATAATGATCGTAACTGTATGATTAAAAGGTAAATCCAACATTTCTGAGATGTTCTGCATATAACTATCTTGTGGTCATAATGCCATTAAATTGAGCGAAAAGATGAACTTTCACAATAAATCCGACAATTTTGGTTGATTTTTTTTAATTACCCCGCATCTTCAGTTAAAATAGCAACTTCAGCTTGAGGAAATGATTGTTATGTCGACTGAGAACAGCAGCACTGCAGTTGCAGAGGAAATTCCAAACTTATTGATTACTCCGACTGCACAAGAGTATTTACGTGATTTATTAGAAAAACAAAATACACCGGGCATTGCTGTACGTGTATTTGTTGAAAATCCGGGTACACCACGTGCTGAATGTTGTATGGCATATAGTGCGCCTGAAGAAGTGATCCCAACCGATTACCGTCAAGATTATCCAGACTTTCCTGCATATATCGACACACCGTCTATTCCATATTTATTAGATGCGGTGATTGACTACAACAAAGATCGTTTTGGTGGGCAGTTAACTTTCCGTGCACCAAACTCGAAAGTACCACGCGTCGGTCCTGATGCATCAATTGAAGAGCGTATTACGTATATTCTTCAGTCTGAAATTAACCCAGGTCTAGCTGGTCATGGCGGTAACTGTGCATTGGTTGAAGTTGTTGAAGATGAAGAGCATGGTTTAACGGCTGTATTGAAATTTGGTGGTGGTTGCCAAGGTTGCTCAGCAATTGATGTCACCTTGAAACAAGGTGTTGAAACGACTCTGCAACAACACATTCCTGAGTTACGTCGTGTTATCGACCAGACGGATCATACGCAGGCAGAAGGCGCGTACTTCAAATAATTTTTAAACCATTTTACCAAATAACCTCCTTAAATTAGGGGGTTATAATTTATCTAAAGCTAAAATATAACTGAGAATAATTATTAATATTAATTGCAATATGTTTATCATTTGTTAAAATGCCCTACGAAATTTACACAATCTCTCCTTTTTTTGTATTTGGGTGTATGCGTTATGGGTAAAAATCTGACGAGATCAACTTTAGCTTTAGCGGTTGTAGGTGCAATGAGTTCATTTGCGATGGCAAATGACGTTGTAGAAACAACAAAAGAGAAAGAAGCAACACAATTACAGACGATTGTTGTATCGGCAACGGGTTATGAGCAGGATGTTTCAAAAGCACCAGCATCAATTACTGTGATTAGCCGTGAAGAATTAGATAAACGTGAATATAACGATATTACAGATGTTTTGAGAAGTGTTCCGGGTGTTGTTATTACGGGTGAAAATGCAAGTCAAACAGTTAGTATTCGAGGAATGTCTTCGAATTACACCTTGTTCTTAGTCGATGGAAAGCGTCAATATTCTAAAGACGTTAACCCAAATGGCGATGACTACGGTATGGAGAAAAATATTCTTCCTCCAGTTGCATCCATTGAGCGAATTGAAATTATCCGTGGTCCAGCATCTACATTGTATGGTTCTGATGCAATGGGTGGTGTAATTAATATTATTACTAAAAAAGTGACGGATGTTTGGACTGGAAATGTTGAGTTAGGCACAACTATTCAGGATAAAAATAATTCTGGAGACATTCGTAATGGTTCTGTTTATTTAGCAGGGCCGATTATTCAAGATAAAGTTGGCTTGCAGTTAGGTCTAAATCGTTTAGAGAGAAAAGAAGACTCTTATTTAGGTGGTTTTACAGGCCATACAACGGAAAGTTTAAATTCACGTTTAACTTATGTGCTTAATGATCAACACGACTTAGCTGTAGAGGCAAATTTCTTCACGCAAGAGTCTGAGGCTACGGCAGGTAAAACGGTTGCGGTAACAGGTACTGACTCTGCAAGTCGAAATATACGTAGTGTTTATGCCTTAACGCATAATGGGCGATATACCGATAATTTGGATAGTAAATCTTATATTCAATATGAAAATTCTAAAAACCCAGATCGTGAAAATACAGTCGTGGGAACGAAGGGAATTGATTTAGAAACATGGACTGCAAATACACAGTGGAATTGGTTGTTAGGTAATCATACACTGACTTTTGGTGGGTATTATAAAGATGAAAGTTTGTTGGATCGAGCAACAAACCGAAATCCGTTGGTTCCAGAGTTTGATGAATTGACACGCTGGTCAGCAGCTGCATTCTTAGAAGATACATGGAGTTTAACCGATCGTTTTAATTTAACGCTTGGGACCCGTTATGACCATGATGAACTATATCAAGGTAATATTTCTCCGCGAATTTATGGTGTTTATAACTTTACTGACCAATTTACCGTGAAGGGTGGGGTTTCTACAGGTTATAAACAACCAGATATTCGTTCTGTGACGGACGGCTTCTATAGTGTGACAGGAGGAAGTGGTTCTCCAACAACAACGGGTCGAGGAATTATTAAAGCAAATCCAGACCTAGAACCAGAATCAACTGTTACTTCAGAATTAGGTTTTTACTGGAACAATGATTACGTTAATACCTCTATTACAGGTTATTTAACTCAGTTTAAAGATCGAATTGAAGAAATTCGTGAATGTGATTCAACGGGTAATGCTGACTACAACCGTAATGATGTTTCAACGTGGAAATGTTCTGAAAACGGTATTCCATTTGCATTTATCAGCACACGTGAAAACATTGGTAAAGCTGAGTTACGTGGTGTAGAGGTGACATTTGATGCCAAATTAGCTGAATATACAACCTTAACTGCAAATTATACGTTCACAGATACAGAAATTAAATCAGGTCAATTTAAAGGGCAGCCTTTAAATGGCATGCCTGAACATGTATTTAATGTAACAGTAGATCATGACTTAACCGATGCTTTGAATATTTGGAGCCGATTACATGTGCGCGGAGAAACTACACCGTATTTAGGTCGCTCAAGTATGTCTGACCCAATTCCTGGATATAACTTCCTCGATGTTGGTTTCAACTATAAATTTGCACCAAACTTGAAAGGTAAATTTGGTGTTTATAATGTGTTAGATGAAACTGCAGAGAATGCTGATGGTGAACAAGTTCTAGACGGGCGTCGTTATGGCGTAAGTTTCTCTGCAAGCTTTTAATTTATAGAAATTGGCTTAAATAAAAAGACCCGTTCAAGTAACGGGTCTGTCTCTTTAAAGCTTTAAAATCGCTTGTGCTTGGTCAGAATAATAAAACTGTTCTAAATAATAGCGTGCTCGATCACGTAAGTAATGTGATCGGATGAGCTCTTGAATAATAGGATTCAACAAATTTTGAAGTTCATTTTGAATTAAAGCTTCGTCGATATTTAAGTCGCGTAGTAGTAAATCAAAAGGACGTTCTTGGTTGCGAATGTACCAAGCGTAAACACCATCATGCACCTGTTGCTGCAGATAGTCTGTTTGACGCATATGCTCCCAAATTTCGTGCCCCATAGTGACAGTTTGAGGCAAGTCCTGTACTTCAATATAATTTTTCAAAACTGATAAAGGCATATCTTTGATTTTGTGCCAGAGGTTGGCTTGAAAGTGATATAGCTTTTCATCATTAAAGTTTTGATTTAACACTTGTTCACTCATTTGACTGAGTTTTAAGATGTTCTTTTGTAAATAATGCCCAATAGTGTCATTTAGGTTTGAGTCTGTGACGGTTTCCAGTACGGACTTGCCCATTTTCATAAAACTAGAAACACCCGGCACACGTTTAGTCATCACAGAGTTGTTCAAATAGTCTTGAATCGAGTGTTGAATCAGCTGGGTAATCATGGCTGAAAAAGCTGGGTTATTTACCACAGTTTTAATCAGGCGTTGACGGTGCCCACTTTTACTCGCGACATACTGCGCAATTTTGTCGATGGTAAGTACAGGAATCACATCGGCAATTTTTGTTGATTCATTGATGGGATGAATTAAAGCAAACTTGATGTGCTCTGCAATTTGTGAAATTAGATGCTCGGTCGCAGGTGTGGCTAGGATTTGTTTTTGCAAAAGCGCATTGATGTCTTCAAAGCTCCACAGTTGCTGCAAAGTTTGTTTTCTAAACCAGTGATAAAATAGGATGAATTCATTTTGTACGGTACTTGCTTGCGAAAACTCATGATCTAAAAAATTAAGATGAGCTTCAATGAGTTGCTCAATCATCGGGTGTTTCTGCATACGTACTCAACAAAATTAATTTAGTGGAATCAGTTTATCAGCCAATGGATTTTTTAACTTTTGTGTTTTTGCAAGAAAAGGCAGGTAGTGCTGTGCAACTGCTTGTTCTGCCTCCAAAAGTGGCATATGACCAACATTGTTAAGGATGACAGGAGCTTCAGCACGTTTCAATAAGGATTTGAGCTCATTCGCCACTTCGACATTGATAATTTTGTCCTGCTTACCCCACAAAATGAGGGTGGGTGCTTCAATATTTCGGGTCACTCGAGCAAAGGAGTCTGTGGTATAAATTCGGTTCAAGGTCACCAATTGATCAATCACTTTACTGTTTTTTTCAGCCTGAGTAATTAACTGTTTTTCTTGGGCGCGTTTTAAATAATAGGGCATTTTGATTGGGGTTTGCATAACACGTTGCATCACATCATCCAAATCGCCCGGCTTGCTCACAATCAAGTGCTTTAAATATTGAGGGTCTTTGGCATAGTTGGTGTTAGCGTTTTTATAAATGCCAGCACTGTTTAATAAAAACAAACTTTGTGTGTCAAAAGGGTATTGTGCGGCATATAGAGTTGCAATTGAACCACCGATAGAATGTCCTGCAACATTCAGCTTATCTTGTATATGAATGGCTTCAACAAAACGACGGAGTCGCTCTGTGACATTTGGCATAGAGAGATCAAAATCATCAGGGACTTTGGTGTCGCCATTGGTCGGAAGGTCAGGAATAACCACGTGGTAATAAGGCGTTAGAAACTGTGCCACACGGTTCCAATTGTCTCGATTTCCAGCAAAACCATGAATTAGCAAAATAGTCGGTTTATCAACGGCACCACCTTCGTTATAGCTCCAAACGATATCATCCACTTTAAGTGTTTTAGTTTTTAAGCCGGCGGTGACGCGTTCTTGTAGAAGGTAGCTTTGTAAACTGAGTTTGTCTTTGATGATGGTATTTTCGACCGCATGGCTGGCGAAAGAAAATGACAAAGCTAAGGCGAATAGACCGGCCTTTAGACTTTGTTTCAAGACGGATTTTGAGCGCATCATCATGGTTCATCCTTAAACGGAGATGAATGAAAAAACTGACCGAATAAGATAAAAATGCTCTGATTTTGAATAGTTTTTATGTTTATTTACAGGTCTGTTTGATTCTAATCGCTTTCATGCAAATGTCATTAATTATTTATTTGAAAGGATATACTGCATTTGGATAAAGTGTGAACTGTGTAATGGTTTTATTGATATAAAATGCAACTTTAAAATTAAGCAAAAAAAGAAGCCGCTATGTTTTTTGCAAGTGACAATCAATTTCGCTGGGATTAAACTAGTCCAACTTAATAACAATCGGGTGGGAAAGGGAATGCTAACAGCTCAAGAAGCTTTAAGCCGTCTAAAACAAGGTAACCAACGTTTTGTAGCGGGTGAGACAACCCACCATAAGCAATTGTCTCACCAAGAACGAGCAGAGATGGCGGAAGACCAAAACCCATTTGCGATTGTACTCGGATGTTCTGATTCCCGTGTACCTGCAGAAATGGTATTTGACCAAGGCTTGGGTGATCTGTTTGTCATTCGTGTTGCAGGAAATGTGGTTGCACCTTCGCAAGTTGGCAGTGTTGAATTTGCGGCTGAGCGTTATGACTGCGCGGTAGTTGTGGTACTTGGCCATAGTCACTGTGGTGCGATTCAAGCCACCATTGACACCTTGATGAACCCAGATAGTCCACCGTCTGCAAACTTGATGTCGATTGTAAACCGTGTCCGTCCTTCAGTTGAAACCTTGATGCAAACCGAACTGAAACATGACTTATGCAAACTGTCTAAACACGCAGTACGTTCAAATGTATTTGCCTCTGTAAATCAGTTACGTCATGGCTCAGCTGTGCTTGAAAGTTTAATTGCCAAAGGCAAGTTACAAGTGGTTGGCGCTGAGTACTCACTTGAAAGTGGTGAAGTGGTTTTTTTTGACTTCTGATCAGCGGATATGATCAGAATAAAAGGCGCTTTATAAAGCGCCTTTTATATAGGGATAAGCTAAATTTAATAAAATAGGCTGTGCTTTGCCATTTGGATGGACCAAATCTTTTTGCATCAGGCTTTTATTTCCCGCTATACCTTCTAAAAAGAAGGGCAGTAATTTCACTTTGTATTGTTGACTGACCACTTTGTAATTATTTTCAAATGCCTTGCTATAGGCTGTGCCATAGTTTGGTGGCATTTTCATTCCCAAGACAACCACGGTGGCATTGGCTTTTTGACTCTGCTGAATCAACTGCGCTAAATTTTTTTGAATCATCTGAGGTGGCTGGCCCCGCAGTCCATCATTCCCGCCAAGCTCAATCACCACCACATTTGGCTTATGCGTTTGTAACAGTTTGGGTAAACGAGCCAAAGCGCCACTGGTGGTTTCACCACTCACACTGGCATTGACCACTTTGTGTTGTTTCGGATACTGTTGGTCTAACCGTTTTTGCAGTAAATTTACCCATGCTTGCTGTGGTTCTATGCCATAACCTGCACTAATGCTATCTCCTAAAACCATCACGGTTTTTGCAAAAACCCAAGTGGGGCTTAGGCACAGTGCAAGCAAAACCAAGTATGAACTGATACGTTTTTTAAATTTGCGATTTTGCACGAATATTTGCATATAGGGATGTTATGACCCAAGTTCATAGTGATGTAAGCATCATGCCACAAGTGATTATTTCTGCCCAGCAACTGACACAAAAGATTAAACTTCCGCAAAAAGAACTGACCATTTTCTCAGATTTGAGTCTGAGCATATTAGCAGGTGAACAAGTCGCAATTACAGGACGTTCAGGTTCAGGAAAATCTACCTTACTGGGTATTTTGGCGACTTTAGATCAGGCTAGCGGTGGTGAGCTCATCGTTTGTGGTGAAAGTATTTCCAAGCTCAATGAAGAACAGCGTGCACAGGTGCGTTTAAAGCATATTGGCTTTGTATTTCAGTCCTTTCAACTGCTGCCACACCTGACTGCTGTTGAAAATGTGATGCTGCCGTTACGGCTTCATGCATCATTTAACTTCGCTGAAGCGGAGCAACGTGCTTTGAGTTTATTGCAAAAAGTTGGATTAGAGCGACAGGCCACCCAAACACCGAAGGTACTTTCGGGTGGGGAGCAGCAGCGCGTCGCAATTGCCCGTGCGCTGATTGCTGAGCCAAAAATTATCTTTGCCGATGAACCAACAGGAAACTTAGACAGTCAAACTGCGCGAGAAATTGAGCAATTATTGTTTCAATTGAACCGTGAGTTGGGTACGACCCTGATTTTAGTAACCCACGATCATACGCTTGCGGAGCAGTGCCAACGACATTTTGAATTACTCGATGGACAGTTGATCGAACATCCTCGAACGGGAGGATGAAAATGAATTCTCTATTTCAGCCCTTACTGAAGCAAAGTTTTAAAAGTAGCGGTGTGTATTTATTGATTATTGCGTTGATTCTCGCGATCAGTGCAACGACTGCGCTGAAGTTTAGTAATGAGCAAATTCAAAATGCCGTAGCGCTGCAAGCCGCCGAGATGCTAGCAGGGGATTTGGTTTTAACGGACAGTCAAAAGCTCGATCCGAAATGGAAAGCGCAAGCGACAGCTCTCGATTTAAAGCAATCCGAAGTCACTGTCTTTAGTTCGATGGCATATACCGATGATCAGTTTGTTATGGTCAATGTCAAAGCCATCGACCAAGCTTTTCCTCTGCGCGGAGAGTTACGCATTCAGCCTGCGGCGAAGCATATTGCTTCGGGTGAAGTGTGGTTGAGTCAACGTGCTATGGATTTGCTACAGGTTAAACTGGGCGATCAACTGAATATTGCAGATGGTACTTTCAAGGTGACAGGCTTGATTGAGCATGATTCCAATCAAGAGTTAGGGTTTTCTGGGTTCTCACCGACGGTGATTATCTCAAAAGCAGATATTGCCAAGACCAACGCCATACAAGTCGGTAGTCGCATTGACTATCGTCTACTGATGGCAGGTACCGCACAAAATACCCAGCAGTTTGAAGCAAATTTTAAGAAGCAAAATGTATCTTCTGAAGATGCCGGTGCGGCAGCTCAAAGTCCTAATGCGGAAGGACCACAAAACAGCTTACGCTTACGCAATGCCAGTGAGGGTAATACCCGTTTAATGAAGCCAATTGCAAATTTGGACACTTTTTTGCAGTTGGCGAATATCTTAACGATTTTGCTGTGTGGAATTGCGATTGCTTTGACCAGTCAGCGCTTTGTACAACAAAATCAAGATCACATTGCGCTATTGCGTTGTATGGGGGCGGCGAAGTCACAAATTCTCTGGGCTTATCTCAGCTTGTTGGGTGTGGTGTTCTTGCTTGCGATGCTGGTCGGGAGTATCGTGGGGGTAGGGCTGGGTTATGGCCTGTTACAGTTGATGTTACAACTGATTCCACACTTAAGTATTGCGTTTTCAGTTTGGGATATGCTGCTCGGGCCGATTCCGATTGCCATGTTGACCAGTGCCGTAGTGCTTCTGGGTTTTGTCTTACCGAGTTTTTGGGAGCTTTTGAATACTCCTCCGATCCGTGTCATTCGCAGCCAAGAAAAATCGGTTTCGTCGATGTTTTGGATGTTGCTCGCAGGAACGGCTAGTCTGGTGCTGTTTAGTATCGTTCTGACTGAAAACATGGTACTGACAGCCATGGTGATTGGTGCAATTATCCTTCTATGTGGAGTGTTATACAGTGTAGTTTGGCTGAGTTTGAAGTTTATCCGTGGCTTAAAAAATGCGGTTTCTGCTTATGTCCGCACGCCTTATCAAACTGCATTTCAGATTACCGCTTTGGCTTTGGGGCTTAGTTTAATTACGGTCTTAGCCGTGTTACGAACCGATTTGTTAGAGCGTTGGCAGCAGCAAATCCCTGCGGGAACGCCCAATCAGTTTGTATATGGTTTACCGCCTTTTGACATGCCTGAGTTAAAAGCACAAATTGAGCAGAACCACTGGAACAGTACGCCGCTCTATCCGAATATTCGAGGTAGACTGATTGCCAAAAATGGACAGCCTTTTGCTGCGGATTTGGTGAAGCAAAATAATTCCTTACGCCGCGAATTAAATTTGACTCAAGCAGACCGTTATCCTAAAGATAATGTAATTGTCTCTGGCGCATCAAAACTCACAGCAAAAGGACAAGTTTCGGTAGAAGCCAATACCGCAACAGAGCTTGGGATAAAAGTGGGGGATCAACTGACCTTTAGCTTACCAGAGGGTGTCATTCACGCCAAAGTGGCAAACTTACGAACTGTAGAATGGGAAAGTTTTAGCCCAAACTTCTTCTTTATTTTTGCGCCACAGACCATGGATGAAAATGCGGGCAGTTATTTGGGCAGTTTTTATGTACCAGAGTCTGACAAAGCGAAATTGGTCAGCATTATTCAGCAATTTTCCAACACCGTCTTTATTGATGTCAGTTTAATTTTAGACGAAATTAAGCGCATTGTTACGGTGTTGGTGCAGATTGTCACGATCCTTGCAGTTTTAGTGAGTATTTCAGGTATTTTGGTTTTAATTGCGTGCCTGAACTTACTTATGGATGAGCGTAAACGAGAAGTGGCGTTATTACGTTCATTTGGGGGTTCCAAGCAAAAACTCAGAAGCATGCTCAGTCTAGAAATTGGCTTTATTGGTTTTATGGCAGGTGTGGTTTCTTGTTTATTTGCTGAAGCAATAAGTGCGGTAGCATGTTATCGCATGGGCTTAGCCATTCAACCACACTGGGAAATCTGGCTCATTTTACCATTGTTCATGACCTTACTCTGCGCGCTGATTGGGCGTTATCGCTTAAGTTATCTCAGTTATATTCCGCCTTTACAAAGTTTGAGAGAGATCAATCACTCGTGATTGATCTCTTAATACGTTAAGTGTTGAATCTTAGAAATTGAGCTGTTGACGCATCATCATTAACACTTCTGACCATAAGGGTTGAATATACACCACAAGGTTTTGGCAGTGTAAGTAAAACCAATACGAACCGTAGGCTGCCAAAACAAGGCTCAGCGGCATAATCCAACGCTGCTGCGTCCTTTGGGAGAGATACCAAAGTGCCGCCAAAACAGCACCCATCAACATGCCGCCAATATGTGCGGCATTGTTAATCCCTGAAATCATAAAGCCCATGGCTAAGTTGATACCCATCACGATGAGCAAAGTCTTTTTATCTAAAATAAAACGTTGCTGTGGGAGCATCGGCAGTAGCGATAGCACCGTCAGTGCTGCCCCCAGTCCCATGACGGCACCTGAAGCCCCTGCACCGACACGCGGCAAGAGTTCAGGATTTGCTAACCCAATACGAATCAGTTCATAACTGTCTTGAATGGCGATATAACCACTGAGCAAGCTACCCATGAGACCAGCAAGAACATATAGCGCAAGAAAATAGACACGTCCAAACATTTGCTCCAGCACACTGCCAAAAATATACAGCGCCCACATGTTCAACATGAGGTGAACCAAGCCAAAATGAAAGAACATACTGCTGAATAAACGCATCGGTTCAGCCAAGAAGGTAAGTGGTGCATAGTCTGCTCCCCAGCGTATGGCATCAGCCGTACTTGGATTGCTGACATCCATGCCATGCAGGACTTGCCAAAAAAACAGTCCAACATTCACGGCAATAATGACGGCGGTAATCCACCATAAATGTACGTCAAATTTTGTTTTGATTTGCGGAGGTGTAAGCTCGGTCATGCTATTCTTGCTAAAATTTTGCTATATTTGCCCAAGCTTAGCATGAATAAAAATGATTTTTGGAGTAAGCCACTGGCATGAAAGCTTTTATTGTTCGTAGTTTGTTAGTCGTTGTCAGCTTCGTGCTTTTGGTACAGTTGTGGATTTTTGCAAGCCTAGCGTGGTGGCGTTACAAGCCAGTGGAAACCACCATGTTTATGCGGATTGATTATTGGTCTGAGCCATCTAAACCCATTCAACACGAATGGCGTGATTATGACGAGATCAGTGAGTACATGAAAAAAGCCATTGTTGCGGCTGAAGATGGCAAATTTATGCAACATCATGGTTTTGACTGGGATGGCATTCAAGCGGCGCTTGAACGTAATAATGACACGGGCAAAGTGGTTGCCGGCGGTTCAACAATTTCTCAGCAATTGGCCAAAAACTTATTTTTATATAACAAGCGTTCATTCATTCGTAAGGGGCAGGAAGCTGTTGCAACTTGGATGATGGAACGGATGTGGAGCAAAGAACGCATCTTAGAGGTATATCTGAACTCGGTGGAGTTTGGCGATAATATCTATGGCGTCGAAGCTGCAACCCAACACTACTTTGGTAAAAGCTCACGTAGCTTAAGCCGAGAGCAGGCGGTATTTTTAGCGGCCATTTTACCCAATCCGAAATACTACCAAGACCATCAAAATGACCGTAAGTTGCAAAACCGCGAGCGCATGATTCGAAAGTATATGCGCTATAGCGATATCCCTTAATTTGATTGATGTGAAAAAGCCCAACTTTATGGGCTTTTTTTTATGAAATTGTCACAAAATTGAAGCATACTTATCATGATAAAACGCATTCAAATAATCAAAGGTTAGCTATGAATACGGCAGCAAGCACATCTCTAATACTACAACCTGAATACGCGTATAACGATCGCTATATTAACCGTGAGTTATCGATATTAGATTTCCATTTACGTGTATTGGAACAAGCCGTAGATCCTTTACATCCGCTGTTAGAACGGATGAATTTCTTACTGATTTTTTCACGTAACTTAGATGAGTTCTTTGAAATTCGTGTTGCGGGCGTCATGGAACAGTTGGATCTGGGTAATGAAAGCAGTAGCCCCGATGGCTTAACCCCACGCCAAGTACTCGATCAAATTTCGCAAACTGCACATGCTGCAATTGAACGTCAGTATCGTATTCTCAATGATGAAATTTTGCCAAAACTGCGTGAGGAAGACATTTGCTTCTTACGCCGTGGGGAACTGACGCCTGCACAGTCTTCATGGGTGAAGAAATATTTCCAAGAACAGGTCGCACCTGTCTTAACACCGATTAGCCTTGACCCTGCGCATCCATTTCCGCGTTTAGTGAATAAAAGTCTCAACTTTATTGTGACTTTGGAAGGGAAAGACGCATTTGGTCGTCAGATTGATTTAGCCGTTGTGCCTGCACCACGTTCATTGCCACGTGTGGTTCGTCTACCGGATGAACTCACAGGTGGAAAAGAGCATCATGTGATGCTTTCAGCCATTATCCATGAGCATGTTTCTGACTTGTTCCCAGGGATGACAGCAACTGGCTGTTATCAGTTCCGTGTCACACGGAATGCCGATTTGGCGCTCAATGAAGATGTGGAAGACTTAGCCAAAGCACTGAAAGGTGAGTTAAGTTCTCGTCGTTTCGGACGTGCAGTACGTTTGGAAGTTACACAAAACTGTCCAGAACATATCTATAACTACTTGCTAGATGAATTTGATCTGCATCAAGAGCAGTTGTATAAAGTCGAAGGACCTGTGAACTTGGCGCGTTTATTGTCCAATTTTAAACGCCCACATCTACGGTATGACGCACATATTCCTGTTATTCCTAAGGTGTTGAAAAAGTCGGAAAGCATGTTCTCTGCAATGCAGAAGCAGGATATTTTACTACATCATCCGTTTGAGTCTTTCGCACCTGTGATTAACTTGTTACGTGAAGCGGCACGTGACCCACAAGTGTTGGCGATTAAACAAACCCTATACCGTAGTGGTGCAGACTCTGAAATTGTACAGGTCTTAGCAGAAGCGGCGCGTAATGGGAAAGAAGTCACCGCAGTGATTGAGCTGCGTGCGCGTTTTGATGAAGAGTCAAATATCGAAGTGGCAAATGTGCTACAAGAAGCGGGTGCAGTGGTTGTTTATGGCATTGTGGGTTATAAAACCCATGCCAAAATGATTCTTGTGGTACGCCGTGAAAATAATAAACTCGTTCGTTATGTACACTTGGGAACGGGTAACTATCATGCGGGTAATGCGCGTATTTATACCGACTATGGCTTGCTCACGACCGATAAAGAGTTGTGTGAAGATGTACACCGTATTTTCCAAGAATTGACAGGTATGGGGAAAATGGCGAAGCTGAAAAAGTTACTTCATGCGCCATTTACGCTCCATGCTCAACTGATCAACTTTATTGATGATGAAATTGCCAATGCGAAAGCAGGTAAGAAAGCGCAGATTATTGTGAAAGTGAATGCACTAACCGAAGTGCAACTAATCAATAAGCTGTATGAGGCATCACAAGCAGGTGTACAAATTGATCTCATTATTCGTTCAATTTGTTGTCTACGCCCGGGCTTGCCAGGGCTTTCGGAAAACATTCGTGTACGTTCGATCGTGGGGCGCTTCTTAGAACATACGCGTGTTTTCTATTTTAGTAATAATGGCGATTCGCGTATTTATGGTTCGAGCGCCGACTGGATGGATCGAAATCTATTTAATCGTGTTGAAGCATGTTTCCCAATTGAAGATCCAGCTTTGAAAAAACGTATTTATCAGCAAGGGTTGTTGACTTATTTGCAGGATAATCAACAAGCTTGGTTACTACAAGGTGATGGAACTTGGCTTCGTGCGACGCCAGCTGAAGGCGAAACCGAGCATAATGCGCAGCGTTATTTGCTAGATGTGATTAAATAATTTTAGGGGTGCTTGGGTCTAAAAAAGATTCAGGCACAAAAAAAGGAGTCATGTTTGACTCCTTTTTTATGCTCTAAAATAAGCTTAGTGCAGATTTTGAGTAATTTTTTGCAGGATTTGTAATAGCACATCAAATTCGCTTTGTAGCGGGGTGCTTTTACGTGTCACCAAAGCTAAGATACGGCTTGGAGCAGCTTCAATTTGTTTGACCATTAAATCTGGATTCGCTTTAATCATATTGGTATGAATTGCGATTTCAGGTAATAAAGTAAAACCAAGATCAGCCGATACCATTTCCACAAGGGTCGGTAAAGAACTCGCTTTTAAACGATGATCGTTTTTACGCTCACCAATTGGGCAGGCACTTAGAGTGTGGTCACGTAAGCAGTGGCCTTCTTCAAGCAACATTAAGCGTGAAAGGTCTAAGTCATCCAGCGATTTGGCTTGGCTTGCGATATCTGATTTATTGCAGACCAAAAACAAACTTTCTTTTGCGACTTCAGCAACTTTTAAGCCACGTGTATCAAAAGGTAGAGCCAAAACGACCATGTCTAAATTACCATGTTCGAGTTTTTCTACAATTTTTTCACTTTGCGCTTCGTGTAAATGTAGTTGAATTTTAGGGAGTTGCTTATGCACTTCATCTAACAATTGCGCCAGAATAAATGGCGCAATGGTTGGAATAACACCTAGATGTAAATCACCAGTTAAAGGCTCGCTCATTTCTCGGCTTAAACGCATCAGGTCTTGAGCATCTGCCAGTAGAACACGAGCACGAGCAACGACTTGCTCGCCTAGAGGAGTTAAGCGCACATTTTGGCGATCACGCTCTACAAGTACGCCACCGAGTAGGCGTTCAAGCTCCATAATCCCGCCCGACAAAGTCGATTGGGTTACAAATGAACGGCGTGCAGCTTCAGTAAAATGCAGCGTTTCTGACAGTGTAACGAGATATGACAGCTGTCTTAAGGATGGTAATGCAGCCATAGTGTCCTAATGATTATGATTTAAAGTGTTGTGCAAATAATTCGCTAAGATTTGGAATGAAGTGCGGTGGGATATCATGCCCCATTCCATCAATTAATTCAAATTTAGCGCCCATAATTGCCTTTGCAACGGCCTTTCCGTGACTAGGCGGGAGTAAACGGTCTCGCGAACCGTGTACCACAAGGGTCGGTTGTTGAATCTGTTTGTCCAGTTGCAATAAAGAACCTGTACATAATATTGCTAAAAACTGTTGAAGTACACCCGCAGGGTAATAACTTCGGCGATATAATTTGCGAGAAGTCTGAATTGACTCGATTGGATTGTGATAATCAGGCGAGCCAATGATCTTAAACACTTTCAAAGAGTGACTCACAATTCCTTCTTCATCGGTCGATTCAGGTCGACCGATTAGACTAAAGAGTTGCTTTGGAAAAGGCGGCGGAAGTAAAGGTTGGTTGTTACTGGTGAACATTAGGCCGAGCTTTTTGACCTTTTGTGGGTGACGCGCTGCTAGAATTTGCCCAATCATACCACCCATGGATGCACCAATCACATAACTTTCATCTAAACCTAAACGGTCTAAAAGCAGTGCCACATCGTCAGCCATGTCGTATAAGTCATAAGGTGCACCACGGTTATCTAAACCTAAAGCAAAACGCCCCATCAGTTTGAGGGTGTTTAAGCGTGGACCTTGATGTTTAATTTTTGAAGATAAACCAATATCGCGGTTATCAAAGCGAATGATACGAAATCCTTGATCAATCAGAGATTTACAGAAGAAATCAGGCCAAAATAACAGCTGTGCTCCTAAGCCCATGATCAAAACAATGGTCGGATGATGGTCTTCGCCACCGATTTCGACATGGAGTTCAATACCATTGCCTAAGTCGACTTTGGTTTCGCGCATAAAAGAGGTATAGGGTGAAAGATTATATTGGAGTGCGCTATTCATTATTGTAATCCTCACATAAAGGACATCTATTGTTATAAATGTCCTTTTATTTAAACTCTAAACCTGTGCTGGAATCAAGTCTGGAACCAGTTTTGTTAATGCTAAACGTTGTTTCGCTGCGGTTGCTCCAAGCAGTACGAAGCCGCGAAGTGTGCCTTGACTGTCTAGGGCTTTGGCAATCATGCCATCATCTAACTCTTCAGTTTCCCAGTTCACCTCTGCATCAATTGGTGCAGGTAAAACAGTGAGCGGCGCAGCGGGTGTTTTAACTGCTACAGGCATAGCAGGGTAATGCACCGCAGTGGTCTCGCCATTTAAGGTTTTCGCTAAAGCGCGTGCTTGCTGCATGATCGGCATGACATAAGGCAGCAAGAGTCCATTGACTTCAGCACAATCTCCGACGGCGTAGATATGTGGCTGATTGGTCTCAAGTTGTGTGTTGGTCAAAATGCCACGACTGGTTTGAATATCTGCTTCTTTTGCCAGAGAAATGCTCGGTTGTAAGCCAATCGCAGATAAAACAACATCGGCAACTAAAGACTGACCGTTGGCTAAGGTCAAAACATAGTCACCATTTTCAATTTTAGACACTTTTTCAACTGTGGTGCCAAGGACAAAATGAATACCCGTTGCCTCAAGGTTTTCTTTAAAGGCACTTGAAACATGCGCTGGCAATAAACGGCCCAAAGGCTGGTTTGCCAAGTCGATAACGGTGGCTTGATGACCTGTATGTTGTAAATCATTGGCAAATTCACAGCCGATGAGACCAGCACCTAAAATGACTACGCGTTTGTCTGCACGTTTTTCAAGTTCTGCGCGGAAGGTTTTATAGTCGTCTAGATTGTTTACAACTTGAATGTCATTGCTTCCATCACCTGCAATGGCTAAGCGAATTGGGTTTGCTCCTACCGCTAAAACCAATTGAGAGTAGGGCTGTGTAGATTCAGCTCCATCTTTAATAACGGTTAACTGCTGTTGTTCAGCATGAATCTCTTTCACCCAAGTATGCGTGGCAATTTGCATTTTCAGTTGTGTTGCCATTTTCTCTGCATCACCCAAAGCAATCTGTTCAGGCGCTTTGTTGGCAACAAAGGCATTGGACAATGTTGGTTTGGCATAATTAGTCGCATCATCTGCACATAGCATAAGCAGCTCTTGTTCAGGGTTCAGCTTGCGAAATTCACGTGCTACAGCATAGCCTGCCATACCTGAGCCAATGATGACGATGGGATGCATAAGCTTCTCCAGAGATTATTTTAAAGACGTAAAAAAAGACCATGCTGCATGGTCTTTAACACTATGAATTAGATTTCAACCATTTCAAAATCGATTTTTGACACGCCACAATCTGGGCAAGTCCAATCGTCAGGGATATCGTCCCATTTTGTTCCCGCCACAATGCCATCTTGTGGCCAACCTTCTGCTTCGTCATAAATCCATCCACAAACGATGCATTGATACTTCTTCATTTGACTCTCCAAAACGCTGAACAAGAAAGGGTTCAGCAAAATAATCCATTACGCAAGCTGCTATTCATCTGAGTGGTTAGCATACTTCGCTAATCTAAATTTTTACGCAGTTCTAATACGAATGTAAAGTAAATATCGGAGTTTAATGATTGAATCTATCTGCTAAAAGCGATGATCAGGACAAAACGTATCATTTAAAACCAGATCGCATTTTGCGAATGTGTGAAGGTTATAGATGATTACATCTAAAAAAGATGCTTTATTTCAGTCAGCTAGCCTTATAAAATTATTGATGTATAGACTAAGGTCGTGCTGTAAACTCAAAGTTAAATTGCTATTTTAATATTGAGTATAACTATACCTAATATTTATTAAATAAATGATTTAATTAAAAACAATAGCTTACACAAATATTTGGGTTGTTCAGTCGGCTGCATAGCCAGTACTTGACTGTTTTTTTAACAGATAAAGCTGTAAAATTCATCTATTCCTTTTCAAATTTTATTGATCTCCTATGAACAACTTGTCTACAACGTTGTGGTCGCACATTCGTACGGTCCAAGATTTTCCAAAACCTGGGATTTGCTTCTTCGATTTAACACCATTGTTTATGAGCAATATTGAGCCTTTAACCGATGCGTTAATTGCAAGTATTCCTGCTGAACAGTTGGCGGAAGTAGACAGTTTTGTTGCTGTAGAAGCGCGTGGCTTTGTCCTTGCGAGCTTATTGGCACAGCGTTTAGGTAAAGGTTTATTGTTGGTGCGTAAAGCGGGCAAGCTGCCACCACCAGTGGTGGGCGTGGGTTATAGTTTGGAATATGGTTTAGACCGCTTAGAAATGGCAGCCAATACCCCATCGCAAAAAGTGATTATTGTAGATGACGTTTTAGCGACAGGTGGGACATTAAAAGCCGTTAATCAGCTGGTGGCAAAATGTAATCATGAAGTGCTCGGTGCTAGTATTTTTCTTGATTTGCCTGATTTGCATGCTGACTTAGGTTTAAAGATTTGGTCAGTGTTAGATGACAAATCGAAACCAGAATCTGTTGCTGCATAAGCACATTAAAAAGCCTTGGGACATCCAAGGCTTTTTTTATTTATATAAATATTGTTGTTCTAGATGTTCAATCAGTTGATTAATATTTTCAGGTTTAAGTAGTCGGTGATGCCCACCTTCAACCGCTTGAATTAACATATAATTTTCTAAAATTTCCTGTGCCGCATACATATCGATCAATTCATCTCCCAACTCTAAATAGGCCACTTGCGGTACATTGTGATCTAAGTCAGTATCATTAATGCTCGGGTAATCATCGCGAAAGTCAGGGGCTAAGCGTGGGTTGGCAATCACACACGGAATTTGATGCAGCAGCGACATTTTTAATGCCCAATATGCACCAATACAATGTCCAACAATAATTTCAGGTTTTATTTTTTCAATAATATCGTCGTAGAAACTGGCTACGGTAGAAAAATTGAGATAGCGATAATCGATATCGATACAAAATTTCTGCTTTGCATCAATGGCATGGAACTTAGTGGACTCGCGCGAGGAGTCTAATCCATGCAAAAACAAAATTTTAGATTCGCATCTGCTCATGATTAATCATTCAATTAAAAAAATAAATTATTTTATGAGTGGAGAAAAGTTTACTTTTCCACGATTTATAATGTCCATTGTAGAGGGATTAACCGTGAAATGAAGTTAGCTTTTGGTCTAAGAAATAGACAGACCTTTTATACGGTGGGCGTCTTAGCTCTGAAATAAACAGGATGTATACTTTTTTATATGCCGCGTGGTTTTTGATGATGCTCATTCGTCTGGAATTCTGCTATGCTATGCAACTTCCGTTTTTTAATACATATACGAGGCAGAGATGACGCAACAAAACGCTCAATCGACTTCTGAACAAGCCATTTCCGAAAACGATTTAATTGCACAGCGTCATGCCAAGTTAAAGCAGATTGAAGATCAAGCCAAACAAACGGGCACTAGCCCATGGCCAAACACGTTTAAACGTGAACATTATGCGCAAGACTTACAAGATCAATTTGCAGACAAAAGCAAAGAAGAAATTGAAGCAGCAGAGCATGTTTATGTGTCTGTAGCGGGTCGTGTGATGTTGAACCGTGGTTCATTCATCGTGATCCAAGATATGACGGGTCGTATCCAGTTATATGTGGCGCGTAAAGAATTAGCACCAGAAACCTTAGAAACCATTAAGAGCTTAGATCTTGGCGATATTATCGCGGTGAAAGGTTATATCGGTCGTTCAGGTAAAGGTGACCTTTATGTGCATATCGAACATTTTGAGCTTTTAACCAAGTCGCTTCGTCCACTTCCAGATAAATTCCATGGTCTAAACGATACTGAAGTTAAATATCGTAAGCGTTATCTTGACCTGATTGTGAACGAAGAAACACGTAAGACTTTTGAAATCCGTGCCAAAGTAGTTTCAGGCATTCGTGCGTTCTTAACTGAACAGCGCTTCATGGAAGTAGAAACACCTATGATGCATGTGATTCCAGGTGGAGCGTCAGCGCGTCCTTTTGAAACACATCATAATGCTTTGGATATGCCACTTTTCTTACGTATTGCACCTGAGCTTTACTTGAAACGTTTGGTTGTTGGTGGTTTTGAGCGTGTGTTTGAAATTAACCGTAACTTCCGTAACGAAGGTGTTTCGACGCGTCATAACCCAGAATTCACTATGATTGAATTCTATCAAGCTTATGCAGACTATAAAGACTTGATGGAACTTACCGAAAATATGCTTGAGCGTTTAGCGCTGGACATTTTGGGTTCAACTGATGTGCCTTATGGTGAAGAAGTTTATAGCTTCAAAGGTCCATTCAAGAAAATTTCGATGTTTGATGCCATTCTTGCACACAACCCACAGTTCACGCCTGAAAATGTCAATGACCGTGAATTCTTGGCAAAATTTGTGCAAGAAGAGCTGAAAGAGCAGGTAAAACCAGGTTTTGGTCTGGGCAAACTTCAAACCATCGTATTTGAAGAAACTGTTGAAACTCAGCTACGTCAACCGACTTTTATTACAGAATATCCTGCTGAAACTTCGCCATTGGCACGTCGTAATGATCATAACCCACACATTACGGACCGTTTTGAGTTCTTTATTGGTGGCCGTGAACTTGCGAATGGTTTCTCTGAGTTGAATGACCCGATTGACCAAGCTGAACGTTTCCAAGCTCAGGTTTCAGAAAAAGATGCAGGTGATGATGAAGCAATGCACTACGATGCAGACTTTGTTGAAGCACTTGAGTATGGTTTACCGCCGACAGCAGGTGAGGGTATTGGTATTGACCGTTTAGTTATGTTATTCGCTAATGCAGCAAGTATTCGTGATGTGATTCTGTTCCCACACATGCGTCATAAAAACTAAGTTTGATCTGAACATAAAAAGCCCGCATTCATTGCGGGTTTTTTATGTTTTACAGATTAATCCAGAAATAATTGGAATCCAAACTTTGGGTTATCATGTTGATATATACAATCAACAAGCTGTTCTGTATTGAGTGTTATTTTTAGTATTCTAGGTTGCGAGTTTGGTAAGTCATATACATAGAACCTAAATGAAACCGACTTTAGGTATTTGTAAATGTATTGCCAAGCAGAAACATAGATGAAAAATCGAAGCATGGAAGGGTGAACAGGCTGAATACTCTGAGTGAAGTTGATGTAATATTTGAGTTTATTTAGTGATATATGATCATTGAATAAAACTTATAGGACTTATCAATTTTGTTTTATATGAGGTTTTTGCATATAAATATAATAAAACAAGCAATAGTGTGTATAACTAAATCTTTATAATGAATATATATTTTTAAAAGTGTAATAAGTACACGATTTTTGTGAGTTGGTGCTGTCAATGTCATTAAATGAGGAAAGACTTACTCATCTTAAACAGCTTGAAGCTGAGAGTATTCATATTATCCGCGAAGTAGCTGCTGAGTTTGAAAACCCAGTGATGCTTTATTCTATTGGTAAGGATTCAGCAGTGATGCTGCATCTGGCGCTTAAAGCGTTCTATCCTGCCAAGCTTCCATTTCCGCTTCTGCATGTAGATACGGGCTGGAAATTTAAAGACATGATTGCTTTCCGCGACAACATGGCAAAAACCCATGGTTTTGATTTGATCGTACATCAAAACAAAGAAGGGAAAGATGCGGGCATTAACCCATTTGACCATGGTAGCTCAAAATATACCGATATCATGAAAACTCAAGGCTTAAAACAAGCGCTTGATAAATACGGTTTTGATGCGGCATTTGGTGGTGCGCGTCGTGATGAAGAAAAATCACGAGCGAAAGAACGTGTCTATTCATTCCGTGACTCGAAACATCGTTGGGACCCAAAAAACCAACGTCCTGAACTTTGGAATCTTTACAACGGTAAAGTGAACAAAGGTGAAAGTATTCGTGTGTTCCCACTATCAAACTGGACTGAGCTTGATATTTGGCAATATATCTACTTGGAAAGCATTCCATTGGTTCCACTTTATTTAGCTGCAGAACGTCCTGTGGTTGAGCGTAGTGGCACCCTGATTATGGTTGATGATGAACGTATGCCTTTAAAAGAAGGCGAAGTTCCACAAATGAAATCGGTACGCTTCCGTACACTTGGTTGTTACCCACTTACGGGTGCAGTGGAGTCAACGGCAAATACCTTACCTGAAATTATCCAAGAAATGTTGCTTGCAACCAGCTCTGAACGTCAAGGTCGTATGATTGACCATGATGAGGCGGGCTCGATGGAGAAGAAAAAGCAAGAAGGTTATTTCTAAAATCTCCCCCTAACCCCTCTTTAGTAAAGAGGGGAGAACTCCCGAAAAAAATGGAGGAAAGTCCTCCTTTATCAAAGGAGGATTTAGGTGGATTTAAAGATTAGCAACCGATTTCTAAAGAATATGTGGAGTTTTGAGCAATGTCTCATCAATCAGAACTGATTAGCCAAGATATCTTGGGCTATCTAAAACAACATGAAAATAAAGACTTATTGCGTTTTCTGACTTGCGGTAACGTCGATGATGGTAAGTCAACTTTAATTGGTCGTTTGCTTTACGATTCAAAATTGATTTATGAAGATCAATTGCAAGCGGTGACTCGTGACTCTAAAAAAGTCGGTACGACAGGCGATGCACCTGACTTAGCACTCCTTGTCGATGGTCTACAAGCTGAGCGTGAACAGGGCATTACCATTGATGTGGCTTATCGTTATTTTTCAACTGAAAAGCGTAAGTTCATCATTGCTGATACACCAGGGCATGAGCAATACACGCGTAACATGGCCACTGGTGCGTCAACTTGTGACCTTGCGATTATTTTGATTGATGCGCGCTATGGTGTACAAACTCAGACGCGTCGCCATACTTATATTGCAAGCTTACTTGGCATTAAGAACATTATTGTTGCGATTAACAAAATGGACTTAGTTGAATTTTCTGAAGCGCGCTTCAATGAAATTCAGACGGAGTATGCAGGTTTTGTGGCGCAATTGGGTGACCGTAAGCCAAACAACATTATCTTTACGCCTATTTCAGCATTGAATGGTGATAACGTTGTCAATAAATCACCAAATACGCCATGGTATACAGGCGAGACTTTGATGGGTACGCTTGAGTCTGTGGAAATTAACCGCAGTTCAGTGACCAATGATTTCCGTTTCCCTGTGCAATATGTAAACCGTCCAAACCTCGACTTCCGTGGTTTCTGTGGCACGGTTGCGTTGGGTGATGTATCGGTAGGTGACAAAATCGTGGCTTTACCATCAGGTAAGTCATCGACCATCAAAGAAATTGTCACTTATGCTGGTAATTTAGAGCGTGCCGTTGCAGGTCAAGCGGTAACGTTGACGCTGAATGACGAAATTGATATTTCGCGTGGTAACGTGCTTGTACGTGCGGATCAAGCTGCGCCAGAAATTTCACGTTCGGTCAATGCCACTGTGGTTTGGATGGCAGATCAACCGCTGGTGATTGGTAAGTTGTATAACTTAAAAGTGGGTACGCAAACTGTTCCTGCAAAAGTCACTGCAATTAACTACCGTACCAATGTCAACACATTGGAAAAGGTACAAGTCGATAGCCTTGAGCTGAATGCCATTGCTAATGTTACCGTTGAGTTTGATGCGCCTGTCGTCTTTGATCGCTACCAAGACAGTCGTTATACAGGTTCATTTATCTTCATCGACCGTTTAAATAACGTGACGATTGGTGCGGGTATGGTGGAGGAGTCTGTGGAATGGTCTGCTCATAGCAACCCTGTCACCGCGGAAGACCGTGCTGCACGTTTAGGTCAAAAACCTGCTGCGGTAACTGTATCTGTGAAAGCACTTGAAAATGCACAAGTACTTGAAAACTTGTTAATTCAACAAGGTGTGGTTGCGATTGCGAAAGCAGGTCTAACTGCTGATCAGGTTGCACTAGTACGTGAAACAGGTGTGATTGTGGTGACTGACCTTGTCGACGGTACAGATGTCGCATTCACTCAAGATGCGGTTGAAGAGCTAGCTGATAAAATTGTTGAATTGGTTCGTCTATAAGAGATTGAGCTGATTTGAAGGAACCCACCGTAAGGTGGGTTTTTTTATTTAAAACTCAGTTTGTAACTGTTTTTGATTTTCTTCAACTTTTTTTATAAAGTTTTCTACAGCACGATGTCTCTGATGGTTGGGTACATCTAAAAATGCTGCGCCTAATTCTCCAAGTATTCCTTTGATTTTGTTATTATTTGTTTCCATGTATTTATGAAGTAGATAAATAAATAAACCTTGTAGATAGAATTTTTTCTTTCTGAAAAAACCAATAGATTTTTTTATTTGGCTTACTGCTTCATCAGTATCGATGTCGATAAAACATAATAATGCTAATGCACGATGACCCGCATTTTGTGAGTCGAAATAACGCATAAACAAATGTTTTAATTTTGAAGATGATGCTCTTTCAACAATTAGATGGGCGAACATAAATGTAATTAAGAGACTAAATAATGTTTTAAGTTGCTCTTTATCTGATAATTCATTGTTTTCATCGTTAGATAAGCCAGAAAACAATGTTTCGAAATCATGTTTTACCATACCAAGTAAGTATAAGAATATATTATTCCACTCGGTAAATAATATATCTAAGCTTACTTCTTTTAGGTTTTTATTTGCAACTAATTCGCTATTTCTTAATATAGCAGCAAAGGATCTTAGTAATAGTAGTGCATTCAGCTTTCTTGATTGGGTGTTAGGTTGTTGCTTATTTCGACTGATAGATTGATCTATAGATGCTGCATGAGGAAACTCTTCTAGATCTTCCTCGGAATTAATAAAATCATTATTTTTTACATGATTTGAAATTTCACCAAATATGTTACTTGCAAGTAGTATAGTTGAATCGTTTTCTAAAGCTTCCTGATCTATATTTAAATTTAACTCTTTAAATGTAGTCTCAACTAGATTTAAGAAGTCTGATAATAAGTCCTCTTTATCTCTATATATACCTGAATAATATTCAAACTCAGTAGTATATAGATGAGCCTTATTATTCTTTATGATTTCTTTCCAAATTTGATTATCTGTATTGAATTTTTCTGCTAAAAAATATGCTCTGAAGCAGTCAAATTTAAAAGTTATAATTTCACCGTCACTAAAAAGAATTCCTTTTTCAATCAAGTCTAATTTTAGATTAGTAGATAGGGGAAGACTACGCTCATCTAAATATTTTGTTTTAAATTTTTCAAAGCTGTTTATGTCAACTCCATTTGCTTCTCTTGTATTTAATTCATATGCAAATTCTTTTAAAAAATGGCTTAAATTTGTGGAATCAAAATTTTCTCGATGTTTTTTTTCCTGAAATTTTTCGAGTAGCCCCTCAATTAAAACTTGTACTACAGATGCTTCATTATATAAATTAGGTTGTGTTCCTTGTTTCTCAACTACCCATAAAAGCATAGAAATTAAAAATGGCGTAGAAGGTACATTTAACTGTGCAATTAGTTTTTTTATTGTTCTAATTTTTAATGAGTTAGTATCTGTATCACTTGAAAACCATTTACATATTAAAGATTCTGTATGTTTTGCTTTAAATGAATGGATGAATACCTGTTTAGGGAAAATATCAATATCTAATTTAATTGTTTTTAATGTGGACTCATCTTCTAAACTAACAGCTATATATTTGCTAGTTGGATAATCTTGCATAAATTTACGCAAACATCTTAAATCATTCAAAGATTTCGTATCAAAATTATCAAAACCAATTAATATACGGCCATCTGCTAATAAATCCTTTAATTGTTGTTTGTTTAACTCATTATCTAAGAAATTCAATCCTTCATTGAGTAATAAATTGATGGATAGATTGCTCTCTTTTGTTCTAGCATTTTTTAGATCAATTATTATTCCTAAAACTGTTTGTGGATATATTTCACTAAATTTTTCTACGATTAAGTAATTTAATAGTGTAGTTTTCCCGCTTTCGCGCTTACCGAGGAAAAGAATATTTTCAGATGAGTTTCTAAGATCATTTAATTTTACATAATCAGTAGAGTTATTACTTTTAACATGTTCTTTGTTAAAGTAGAATTCTTTTTCTTCTAATTGTGCTAAAGGTGGTTCAACAAAAATATTATGTACTTCTCTTGGTGCTATTGATGAGTTTGATGAAAGAAGTTTATTGTTTGCCCGTTGTGTGATACTTTCAAATAGAACGTCTGTAATTTCTACAGTTTTTTGATGTGACGTTGAAAAAGTATAATCCTTTGTTCCATTTGTGTTGAATCTAGTTGCTTGATCAAATGTATTTCTAGAGTGGTAGTATTCCCTAGCTAAAACTTTAACAGTATTATTATTTAGTTTTAGAATTGTATAACCATTAAAGTAATCTCTGCTTTGATATAGACAGCCAGTATTGCTGATAAAAAGTTGACCTATATTGCTACTTATAGCTTCTGCGGTATTTTCATGATTATGGCCACAAAGAACTATGTTGAATTTTTCGCCTAATCTGTTTTTAATTATTTGTTTTTCATTTTGATTTAACCAATCAAAGGTATGATGAAAAACAGCAATTTTCAATGGGTAATCTTTAATTTCATCATAAGCTCGTTCAATTTGTCTTTCTGTTAAAAACAAATTTCCATAATCAGCTTGACCACCACCTTTTGTTAACCAGGATGTATTTAAAGATGCTATTCCTATATTTTGATTATTTATAGTAATGCTCTTGGTAAAGAAAATTTTATTTTCTAATGGTATATTTACGATTGTTGATGCAAAATCATTGTAGTCAGATAGATGAGCAAGTAAATCTTTCTTTGGCTCATGATAGAGTTTGTCGAATAGATTAACTGCTGCTTTATGGTCTTTAATATCAAAAATTGATGAAAATATACTATCTCTAATCTTTAAGTTTACGTCATGATTCCCAGCACAAAGAATAATCTCAGCATTGTTGGTTATTTTATTTAATTTATGGAAAAAATTCTGCGCATATTCTACGATTGACTTATTATAATTGCCTTTGGCAAAAATATCTCCTGAACATACGACTAAATCAATTTTTTCTTGATTTTTTAAGTCATCTAGGAACTTATCTAATACTTGATCTTGATCGTAATTTGAATGGATATGTAAATCTGAGATATGAAGAATTGTAATCATTTTTAAAAATAATTTTGAAGTTAATCTAATTTAGATTGTATTTTTAATAAAGTCAATATAACACGTTGAAAATATTATAATTAAACAAGGTTGGATTATTTATGTGCCATATTATAAGTTATATCTTAATATATGTTAAGATGTATCTTTGATATGCCAAATTCAGACCTTATTGCTGACATCGAAAGCCCTGTCAAAACACGTAAACGTCTATTTGAAACAGGGCAAATGAAGCTCTTAGCACTGCATCTTATTTCGTTGGCACCCAAATATGGTTACGACATTATTAAAGACATCGGTGAGATTGTGGGAGGAGGTTACTGTCCAAGTACAGGAACCATCTATCCAACCTTGAATTATTTGGAAGAGCAACAGTTTGTTTGTGTTGAATTGAGCGAGGATGAGCGTAAGCAATACTGCATAACGGCTTTGGGTTTGCAGCATCTTCAAGTTGAGCAAAGGAGTGTTGAAAAAATTTTACTGCGTTTTGATACCCGTAAACAAATTCAAAATAATGAGCAATATTTTGATATTAAACGTGCTATGGAAAATCTGAAAGCCTCCCTAAAGCTCAAGATCCAACACAGTGAGCTAAGTACTGAACAAATTCGTGCTATTGCAGAGCAAATTGATCAGGCAGCGGTGAATATTACACGTCTCTAGGATAGCAGAATGAAACAACATACCTATGAAGTCACACTCAAACACATGACCGATGCTCAAGGTAATCCGTCGACCTATACTGAGACTTTGAGTTTTAACAGCTATAACCACGACGATATTTTTAAAGTATTAGATGTGATTCAAAACAGTCAAATGCTGAATGATGAAGCAGCGAAATCATTTGCTGTTAGTTTAAAGCTCTTTAGTGAGGTGATGCTAGAGCATAAAAACCTTCCGCTCTTTAAAGATTTTATGCCACATTTTGGGCAGTTTATGAAAGCTTTAAAACAAACCGTTAAAACGCCAAGCCAAAGCTAATTTTTATTTACTCAGGTCGATTATGTGTATTAGTTCAGACTTGATCGTACATTCTTCTTGAAAAAGAGAAAGTTACCCG
>JADHEF010000206.1_pt1 | contig 71954 bp, 59 predicted proteins | sample 8952391 | NCBI WGS metagenome assembly JADHEF01 (sample SAMN16124439, study PRJNA663245) | bioreactor sludge metagenome | isolation source: sludge (nitrite) | place: India:Bengaluru | collected 2019-02-28
TCACCGTCTGCTGCCCCGTCTTCACGGCGACCGTGAACGTGTTGGTCATGGTGTTCGTGGTTGCGAGCGTGTCGGTGACTGAAGCATAGATGCGGTACGTGCCGACTGGCAGGGCACCGAGGCTCACGGAATACGGAGAGGACGAGCCGCCGGCTCCCGCTTCGGCAAACGCGCCTGAGCCGCTGTTCGTATAGACGTGGACGGTATAGGCACCAATGGCGTTGGCCACCGTGGCGGTGGCGAAAATAGAGTCATTTACCGCGAGCGTTTGACCGTTCGTCGGGCAGGTCAACGCCAACGTGGGCGGAGGCACAAACAATTCGTACTTGAAGGTTGGACCGAAGTAGCGCCATATGCTGGTGCCTTCGAGCGGCCAAGTAGTTGGAGCGGTGGCCGGTAAAGGACCGGCCGCCGAGCCTGCAGCCAGCGCCAAACACTTGTTCCACGTGATGGCGGGGCCGAAGGTGGCTGCGGGACTCCCGCCGGGCGCGATGAAGTTTTCGCCATTCTGCGTGCTGAAGACCACGTAGTTGCCGGGGGTCAACACCAGGTTATCAATCGAGGCGTAGCGTGCAGGATAGTTGCCGCTCGGCTCAGCCGGGCCGGCGGCGGAGACGGTCGCTTCGACGAGCTTCGCCCCCGCTCTCTGATAGATGGCCACCGTATTGGCTTGTGGATTTGAATCCGGATCGAACTGCCCGAGCGAGGTCACCTTGATCGTCTGGGAGACCGTGAAATCCCAGCCGACGCTGTACGTGCCGCCCCCGGAGGCACCGCCACCCGCGCTCAGCACGTCAACCGCGTGGTTCACGCCGAACACGGAGCCGAGCGCGTAGCCGCTCACGGCGAAGAGCACCAGTTGCTGACCGATGCTACCGGTGGTGGTAAAGGTGATGGAATTGAGCGTCTTGGCTTGATCGGCTACCGCGAGTGTGTATCCGCGCTCAGCCATCCAGAGATAACCGGTATAGAAGCCACCTGCGTTTTTCAGCCCGTACGAGGTCAGGCACCGGTCGGCGGGTCCGGGGTTCGTGATCCAGTCAGGGTCGCTCCACGTGCTTGTGGTTGCACTTGAGCCGTCCGAAAAATTCAGCCGGGCATACCAGCTCATGGTGCGCGCAGTTTCAAGAAATTGGAGCGACTGGAACTTGGCCGGGTTGACGAGGGTTAACGTGACACTGCCCGGCCCGTCAAGGTATAGGGCATTATTACCAGCGTACGGGTTAAACTGAAACTTGACGCTTGGATGGTAGGAACTGGTGAAGGTGCGGTTGGTTCCGGCAGAATCTGCGGCCAGGCCCTGGGTCCCTCCAGAAAGGCCGGCCTCGTAGAAGTTCCAGCCCCCCATGTTGACGCTGTACCCGGGCGCGGCTTCGGTCTTGCCGATGATGAGGTCCTGATTCCAGCCGGTCAGGCTCAAGACCTGCTGTCCTGGCTTCACGGTGACCGTGAACGTGTTGGTTGCGGTGGTCGCGGTTGCGTTCGTGTCGGTGGCTGTGGCATAGATGCGGTACGTGCCGGCGGGCAGCGCGCCGAGACTTACGGAGTACGGCGAGGAGGAGTCACCGGTGCCCGCCTCGGCAAATGCGCCGGAGCCGCTGTTCGTATAGACATGGACGGTATAGGCTCCCGCTGCGTTGACCACCGTAGCGGTGGCGGTCATGGCTTCGCCCACCGTGAACGCCTGATTGTTCGTGGGACAGGTCAACATCGGAATCGGGGCGGGCGTAACCAAGTCGTACTTAAAGGTCGGACCAAAGTAGCGATATGTGTTGGTATTTTCGATCGACCAGGGATCCGGAGCGGTGGCCGGCAAAGGACCGGCCGCCGAGCCATTGCCGAGCGCCACGCCCTTGTTCCATGTGATGGCGGGGCCGAAGGTGGCGGCAGGATTCCCGTTGGGCGCAATAAAGTTGTCACCGTTCTGCGTGCTGAAGACCACATAGTTGCCGGGAGGCAGCTCTATGCTGTCAACCGTGGCGTAGCGCGCAGGGTAGAGGCCGCTCTGCTCACTCGGGCCAGAGGCGGAGACGGTCGCTTCGAGGAGCTTTGCGCCGCCTCTCTGATAGATGGCCACCGTGTTGGTTTTCGGGTTTGAATCAGGATCGAACTGCCCGAGCGAGGTGACCTTGATCGTCTGCGAGACCGTGAAATCCCAGCCGACGCTGAAATTGGAACCTAATCCTGCACCGCCACCGGCACTTGTCACGTCGACCGCATGGAGGCCGGTCTGAGGCGCAGCGACGACCGTGAACGTGTTAGTCACGGTGGTCGCGGTTGCGAGCGTGTCGGTGACCGAAGCGGTGACACGGTAGGTGCCGACGGGCAACGTGCCGAGGCTCACCGAGTAGGGCGAGGAGGAACCACCGGCCCCAGCCTCCGCAAACGTGCCGGAGCCGCTGTTCGTGTAGACATGGACAGTATAGGCTCCCGTGGCGTTGGCCACCGTAGCGGTGGCGGAAATGGATACCCCGGCGGTGAACGCCTGATTGTTCGCAGGTCCGGCAACCGTGACCGTCAGGTTCGTGGACGTATGAAGCGCCGTGTCCCAGGCCTGTGCCATGTGCAGGTAACCCAGCGCGTTCGGATGCAGGCCGTCGGCCAAGTCCGTGCTGATGTTCAAGGACTCGTACATCGGCACATAAACCACGTCGTGTCCGAGCGCCCGGTGGCTGGCCGCGATGCCCGGGATGGCCGCATTGAAAGCCTGGACGTCCGGTTCATGGCCGACCATGGGAATGATCGAGGCCACATAAAGTTTCACGTTGGTCCGGTAACCATACATGTGGCTGATGAGGTTACTCAGGCGGGTGGGCGCATTTGTCATGTCATAGCCGAGGTTGATATCGTTGCTGCCGATCATCAGCAGGATCTTGTCCGGATCTTCGGCGCCGGGCCCGATCCACCCCGCCAGATTCTCGTCCAAGCCGGTCCGCCCAGTGCCGTTTGTGATGACATAGCCGCTGTGGCCCTCGTGATGTGTCTGCCCGGCCGCGGTGAGCGCTGCGGTCGCGTAGCCGGTCTGCGAGCCGACAAGCGTGAAGGTATCGGCCCTGTTGGTCAGAAGGGTGTACAACGGGTCGCGATAGCCGCCGTTGACCGGGACTCCGAGCGTAATCGAATCGCCCATAGGCATGATCTTACCCAAGTCCGTCGCCTGTACGGTTTGTGCAGCCTGCCATACCAAGGCCGCAAGAACGCCGGTCAGGAGACACGCGTTATCACGAAACCCTTTGAATGTTTCAGCGATTCTTTTCATCGTGGTTCTTACTCTCTGTTGTTTGACCATTGTGTCTTTATTGAAAAAAATTATAGCAATATCTGAGTCATCGTGTAGCATAAAATTTCAAGTTGAGCCTGCCTCAGACGCAACGTGTGCGCCATCGCCTCTTTGCGGGAGAAAAGAGCTACGAAGCACACTCAATAGTACGGCAGTTGCTCGTCGAAACGTGCTCCGTTGTTCCGATACCATGCCGCGACGTGCTTGACAGCCTCTGCCGCCTTGGCCTTTACTGCGACGTCGGAATTGAAGCCTTGATGGGGTTGCACATATATGTTCCCGCTTCGTTCCAAGGACATCTTTACCAACGTCTGTGCCGCCAGAAGATCCGCCCCCTTAACCGGCTTTCCCGCGAGAAGACCCGCAAACTCTGATTCTCTCGAAAACACATCAAGGCCGAGGCCCGACAGCCTGCCCGACAGATAAAGCTCGAGCAGAGCCGATTCCGGAGCGATCTCACCACGAGTAACATTGATGAATATCAAGCCTCTCCTTACCCTTGAAAGTATCTCTCGGGAAAAATACCCGACATTGAAGAACCTGCTTCGCCTGATCTTCGTCAGGCTCATCGCATTGATAATGATGTCGCTTGAAGCGAGTGCCGCCTGCTTCGAGACGAACTTCACATTCCCCCGATACACCGCTTCCAACTCGGCCGCCCGCACATCGACTCCCTGAACCGACAAACCGTTGGCCTCGGCGAGTTCAACGATCTTTTTGCCGATTTTGCCCACGCCGAAAACGGTCAGCATCCTGTGCCGGCCCAGCTCCATGAAAGCCTCAGAGCCCTTTCGCTCAAAGGTTTCCGTATTCTTCACATAATGGTTGAGATTGCCCGCCGCTGCATAGAGGAATTTCATCGCCGTTTGTGCGACAGCGTTTACGCAATATTCACGAAGCGAGGCGATATTCGCTTTCTTTATCAGGTGCTCAAAATGGTCGTATCCCGCGCTGCGAGTGACCACGCTCTTCCTTCCCCCGAGGAGATAGCCGTCAGGGAGCACGGAATGGGTCTTTGTCGTGATGATATCCGGAAGCAAGGCTCCGGGGTTGTCTTTCAGAAAAACCTGCACGGTCTCCGGGGTTATCAGGCACTCATGTCCCTTGGGAAGAACTCCGCGTCTGATGGCCTTCGCGGTCTCTTCTTTGAGATGTCTCGCCTCCGGCCCCAACGCTTCGAAATGGACCACCGCGTACACAGGCCTTGTTGTTCTGAAAACCTTACGCTTCACCATCATCAAATCCTGTCAGCTGGCCCCGCCGCAACCTTGCGGCGGGGCCAGCACTCGAATCACGCATGCGCCTTCATCTTACCGATTCCCGTCAACAACCAACGTCAGCAGAATATGAGCAGCCGGGGTCTATCCAGTCAATCTCGCGAAAAAGCGAAGCCACTCCCAGGTTTGGGAGAACCGGTGCCCCAAACCGGGCAGGACCCACTGAAAGATCCGTTTACTTCTTTGCCCTGCGCGACTTATTGATGGCGGCGGCCTGCTTGCCGACCTCATCTTCCGACTTGCCGTTGGCTTTGGCAATCGCCTCGTAGCCGATCTTGCGGTCCGCGTTTTCCGCCTTGACGAGCGCGGCCTTGGCAACCTCCAACCCGGCCTTGGCGACAAGATAGCCGTCGGGACCTTCTTCCGCTCCGCCCGCCTGCACCAACTCCACAACCTGTTCCTTACGCGCTTTGCGCCGCTCTTTCGCATCGCTCAGAGTATCCGCCTGCGCCAGGCAAGCGAACCCAACAACCGCCGCGACCATCACACTCATGATTCGTTTCATTTGTTTCATCAGCTCCATCCTTTCCCTGACGCATCCGTCAATCCAAATTCAAGAAATCCTCAAGTTCCTTTTGAACCTTCAAGTTCACGTCCATGGTGATGTGGATCGGCTTGATCTCGTGCTCAGTCTTGATCGAAAGACATCCCCCAACCAACGATGCCGCCGACACCAGCAGCAACGCTGCCAACATTTGCCTCCGTACTCTCTTCATTCGCTCTTCTCCTTCATCCGGATCGGGAAAAACCCTCCCGGAAATCATTTTCGGGACACATTGAGACCCATGTTTAAAAGCTCTTCCAGCGGCCCGTGCAGGTTCAGGTTCAAGTCAACCGGCGCGGGCCACGTCTTGTCATTGGATTTGCCCACCATTTTGATCATTAAAGTTCCTTCGCCGTCCGACCGGGGTTCAAGCTCCATCTTGAACGTGTTGAAATCCATGTCGCTCAGCGCCTTCGACAAAGGCACTTGAACGTCGCCCTTGATTCCCGCTTTGTCCAGCAGCGTGATCATTTGACTATTGTCGTCCAGCCGCAACTTACCACCCTGTTCCGGCAACGAGTAGAGGAAACCGGTTGAGAGCTTGACGTGCCCTTTGTTGAAACCCACAGGGAACCGCCCGTACAGCAACCCCTCCATCTTACCCTTGAAAGGCAGAACCATCATCAAGGCCTCGCCCAGATCGATACGGTCGGCATACACGATAAAATCGTCTTTCGGGTTCTTTACGTCCAGATGCAAGGAATAAGCGTTCAGATTCCCTTTACACCAGCCTACTTCCATCCGGTCGACAAACAGCTCTTGCTGCGTAAGTTGGAATGATAAACTCCCCTTCTCCAAAAGAAGGTTTCCAGCTTTGGCCCTTATAAACGAAACAGCCGGACGTTCTATTGTCCTGAAAAAAACGCCGCTCTCGAAAGGCACATCCGCGGCCAGCCCCTCGATTTCCATTTTGCCGCTGCGCACGCGCCCATCCGTTACCCGCACCCGGCCCAACACATAGGGTTGCGACCCCAGAAAACGGATTTCCGCGTCCGCCGCGACATGACCTGCGACATCGGTGTCCTTGATCTTACCGCGTATCACAGCCGTTACCGCGTCATCCGCGGTGACCTCCGTGTCGGGCAACGTCACCGCGATCACCGTCTGCTTCGGATCTGCCAGAGGCACGAGCGCCTCAACCGACACGCCGAGCTTACTCTCCGCAAACCTCGCCCCAAGCCGGAGTTCCACCGCACTGTCGCGGCCGACTACTGAAAAACCGTCCGGCACCACCTTCAGCCCCTGCGCCTCCAACCGCTGCCACGTGAGGCTCTGACCGGGCAAAAACGACAATCCCTTGGGGAGCGACCAGACCAGCGGAACCTGACCTTGCACCTCTTCTAACACCGCAAACGAACCGGCCCGAGCCCAACCGTTGCTGGCCCCAAACGTCAGTTCCACAACCGCGTTCGACAGCAACATCCGGTTGAATTCAGGAACTTTGAAACGCGCCAGGATTTTGCTCACGCCCGCCTCAGCTACCCGATTGCTTGCGGGTCCCATCAGTCCCGACACATCCCGCACCCAAGCATCGCCTTCCATTGCCAGATTCGTGTCACTATAGCGCAGGGACACCACCGCGCCCGCTGTGGCCTCGACGCGCACCGTTTGCTGCGTCGAGAGCAAGCCGAACTCAGGAACTCGCAGCGCAATCTGCCAGAGCGGATTCGAAACCAGCCCCGTTACGACTGTTTCGCCTTCGAACGGCATAGATCCGTCCTTAAAAGAGAGATTTAGCTGCGGTAAAGACACCGACTTGCTCACGCGCCCCTTGAACGTTCCGCAAGCTGAAGCATAAGGCGGATAGGCCGTTAAAGCCGTTTCCAAGCCGCCCCGCACCGTCAGGTTGCGCCTGAAAAAATAGACGTCCTCAAGCGTCACCCCGGCTTGAGCCACGCCGGGCTTAGCATCAACGATGGCGACCGTTCCCGTCACACGCACGGCACCCGCGCCGACACGTCCGGCTGCCAAGGACGCAGAGGAGCGCAACGCCTCCGCCGCAAATTTCATCTGCCCATGCCAATCGCCTTGAGGTGGCCGTGACACCTCTGACTCGGTGTGCAGCGAGCCCCCTTCAGAGAAGAAGACCGGAACCAGCGGCATAACGCGAGGCAACAACCGCGCGATAGAACGCCCCGGCAGGTCAGAGTCAAAGGCAGCCGCGACCCATTGGTTCGTTGCCGTCTGGCGGAAACGCACAGTGCCGCGCAGACTCAGCATGCGTCCCTCTTCCTGCGAGACCTCAACCTGCGGACCGAGCCTGAGCCCAGACACTCCCGCACTCACCCGGCATTGAGCATCTTGCGGCGTTCCAGAGGCCTCGACGCGCACGGACTGGAAACGCACGAAGGCCTTTTTAGAGGGCATGACGAATGCACTGCCGCGTCCGAGTTCAGCGCTGACCTCGAAGGGACCCATATTCGTCCAGCTTCCCACGACGAGGGACCCGCGTACCGACAGGCTGCAATTTGTTGGCACGGCCTCGAAACGTGCCACCTGCTCAGGCATAAGCAAACGTGCCACGGCAAACAGATTCTCGACATCAGGAATCTTCAATTCCGGAAAAATGGAGAGCGCACCCGTCTCAGGTTTGACAGTGCCGTCGATTTTCAGTTGAAACAGATTCTCAGCGCGCACGCTCCCCCACACGCGATACTGGTCCTCTGATTCGGACAGGGCTCCCGCGCTGAGTTGCATTATGGACAGCGGCTCGGGCCCCGCCGAGATCACCGCCACCCGCACATCCTGCAAGGTTCCTGCACCCAGCGAAAGCCCTGGAGCAGTCGCAACTGGAGGACGAGCTTTGCCGCGCCCCGCCTGCGCTGCCAGCAACGGTTTGAACCGCTCGTACAGCGGAGACGCGACTGTGCCATCCACCACGATCAGCGATGTCCTCACCCCCTGCACATGAACCCGCTCGACATGGCGATGCAACACCTCCTTAAACGTGAATCGCGCGGTCACCCGGTCAACGGCCAGCAGCGGACTAGGGGTTCCCACACGTATATCTTCGATGACGATACGCCCCGGAGACAAATAAGACAACCGGAAAACCACGTCGGACAGGTTTTGCTTGTCGAGCAGCGCACGCACCACCCGCGTAGCCACCGTGAGTCGACACTCCCATAAAACAACGCCCACAGCTGCACACCCGAACAAGGCCAAAAACAACACAACCGAAACGACGCGCCTTTTCCGGCACCGCGGTTTCGGTTGTTTTGACAGGCTACCCATCGCACTTAATCCCGGCGACGAAATGCCGCCAGAAGTCACTCCGCCTTAATCCCCAGACGCCTCTCGAGATCCCGGTCACGGGTGCCCCCGAGTTTCACTGCTTGCCGATAATACATTTCCGGCTCATCTGTCGTCGCCGGCTTCATCTCCAGCAACAACCACGCCATGTTATAATACGCATAGGGGCGTTTTGGGTTCACTTTCAGAGCCTTGTCTAAAATTCCCATCGCTTTGGGGTAATTTCCCGTTGCGGCGTAAGAGCCTGCCGCAAGCAAAAGAGTGGGCTCATCGTCAGGATTGTCAGCCAACAGATCATCCAGCACCACAACCGCCTCGGCATGTTTGCCCTGCTGCACGCGGGCGAGCGCCATCAGCAAACGCGCGTCACGGTTCGCGGGCTCTTTTTTCAAGATTTTCAGCAGTGCCTTTTCCACATCGTCAAAGCGATCCACCGAAAGCATGTCCTTGGCCCATTCCAACTCGCTCTTGATGTTAATCGGCTTATCCGAATCGTTCGGCGCATTCTCCGTTTCCGGAACATCGGCCACCGAGCGTTCACCACCTTGTTTCAAGGAGAGTTTGACTGTTGCTTCCGGCAGGTTGTTGGTTTCCGCCGCCTTTTTACGCTCCGCCCGCTTGGCCTCCAGCGCCGACGTGTCGGTGACCGCCACCGTGCGGGCAGTCGCATTCACTTCCTCAAGCATGATCCTGTCAATCTCGGTTTCGCACAAGGCCTTCCTGAACCTGACCGGCGCGAATTCGCTCGTAGACGCACGCTTCGGGTCCTTATCCTCGACACGTGCAATTTCAGCCAACGCCTTGCGATATAGCTCGATCGCTTCTTTGGCGCTTCCGTCGACATATGCAGTTTGGGCCTTGGACATGAAGTCATTCGCATCCTTCATCAACTCCGAGACTTTTTGCTCTTTTTCCTTGGCAAACGAGGGGACCGTCGCCACGCACAGACACAAGGCCATCAAGAATAGGAAAAGTTTTCTCATCACGCTCATATCCGAACACTCCGATTTCCGTCAGCATATCACACAACGGATTTGGGCTTCACGCATAAAAAAAGAGGTTCGTCGCGATTCACGCCATAGCGTGCGGCCTCGAATTCAGGCAGGCACTCCACATGTTTTTTTAGCTCCAACTGGAAACCGGCATCCCGAATACGTTCGAACACATCACGCCCATACAGACGGATGTGGTCCTCCTGCCCATAAAACTCAAACCGCTTTTCGTCCGTGTTGATCTCGTCCGGATCTTCCAGCGTCTTTTCCAAACCTAATGCGAACGGGGTCTGAAGGATAGCGATCCCGCCGGGCTTCAGCACCCGGTACAACTCACGCAAAGCCTTTGCGTCGTCCGGCACGTGCTCCAGCACATGATTGCAGAGAACAAAATCAAACGAGGAAAAAGCATACGGAATATCTGTCACGTCGATCCTCTCCACCCCATCGCGAGACGGAGTCAAATCGCCTCTCACGTAACGTGCGGGGCGACACGCTTCGATGCGACATGACAAATGCTTTTCAGGCGCAAAGTGCAAGATTGACGCGTTTGCGAACCGATCAAAGAAGCCCAGCTTTTCAAAAAAGAGTATCAGATGGCGCTCGCGGTCGTGGCTGCGGCAGAACGGGCACCAGAAATGATCGAAATCGCTCCCGGTCCACTTCATGTTTTGGAGGTATGCGGAAAAGGCTTTCCATCCGCCACGATATTTTGAGAACCGGAAAAAAGAACGCCCGCACACGCAACAGACGCGCGAACGACCCAGCCCGTTCAAGAACCGCCGGACACCCCGAACAACGCCGACCTTGTCCTGCTTCGCCTGATAATCCATGCTCTACCCCCCTAAATCCCGATGTGCGCCTCGCCCGAATAGACCGGCACCAAACCCTGCGCCGTGACCAACCGCAATGCGCCGTCGGGCTGGATACCCTCCGCCTTGCCGGTCACTTGCCGTCCTCCCTGCTCCAGCGAGACCGTCCGTCCAGCGAGCGCATCTCTGGACGCCACTGCTGGCAGCAGCGACTCAAATCCCGAACGACACCAACGTTCATACAGAGGTTCGAAACGGTTCAGGATTGCGGCCAACACAACCGCTCGCGAGAAAATCCGCCCCGTTTCGATCCGCAGCGATGTGGCCCGATCGCGCAAATTCTCTGGCAACATCACACGCGTCAGATTCACATTGATACCGATTCCCGGAATGATATGGCTTACACAGTCGGTTTCGGCCTGCATTTCACACAAGATACCGCATATCTTTTTATCACTGATCAGGATATCGTTCGGCCATTTTATACGAGGGTTAACATCCGGCACGAGTGCAGCCAGCGCTTCGGCCACGGCCAGACCCGCCACAAGCGGCAAAGACGCGGCACGCCCAGGCTCGACAACAGGCCGCAACAATAACGAAAAATACAGGTTCACCTCCGGAGGAGAGAACCATGCGCGGGTCATACGTCCGCGACCGGCGTTCTGCTGTCCGGCCACAATCACGACGTCCTCTTCCGCACCGCTCTGTGCGAGCGCCGCCACATCGCGGTTGGTCGAGCCAGTTTCCGCCACATACCGGCAATCGTGGCCGAGACGACGCGTCGTCAGCAAAGGCCGCACCTCCGCAGCACAGGGCGTATCGGGAGCCCGCACCAACCTGTAGCCGCGCCGCGAACAGGCTTCTATTTCATACCCGCCCACGCGCAAGGTTTCAATCTGCTTCCAGACAGCAGCACGCGACACGCTCAACCGTTCGCACAAGATGCGGCTCGACACCTCGCCGCCATCGGCCTCGCGCAACAACGTGACGATCTGTTCTGCAGCCGTCATAAATAGGGATTATCCCGCTTCTCGACGCCAATCGTGGTCATCGGCCCGTGACCGCAGATCACCCGCGTATCGTCCGGCAACGCCTTCAGTTTCTGGAGCGACGCCTCCAATTCTTCCATACTTCCACCCGGGAAATCCGTGCGGCCGACCGACCCCGCAAAGAGTGTGTCTCCCGCCACTAGAAGCTTGTCCTTCTCGAAGTAGAGGCACCACCCTCCCGGCGTGTGGCCGGGCGTATGGATGACCTGCGCAGTCAACCCGCCGCACGCCAGCATATGGCCGTCCTTCTTGTCGGTCACCAGCAGCGCGGGGCGCTCTGTTGCCGGATAAGGCGGCATGGCGTTCGAAGGAGAGAAAGCGAGCACCGCATCTGCGGCGTTCATATAGACAGGCACCGGAAATTCCGCAAGGATCTCATTGAGCGCAGAGATGTGATCGAAATGGGCGTGCGTGAGGACCACCACTCCAGCCGTCACGCCCAGTTTCTCCATGCGCCTCAAGATTTGAGCACCATCGGCACCAGGATCCACCACCCACGCCAACGCAGGATTGTCCCACAAAATGCAACAATTGGCCCCGAACGCCCCGACCGGGATCACTTCCACATGCATACCGCCCCCGTTTGCCGTGTCAACTTCAGACTCACCCCGAACAGAAGCCGTGAGAGGAGCGCTCATTGTCCCGCGCGCCGGACGGTCCTGAACCCGCCGTAGTCGCCGCGGTCATGGGGACCATCGTTCACATTGCGATACCCGCACCGCAAACCGCTGGCGTCTGAATCCCAACTGCCGCCACGGATACACCGGCTAGAGCCCTTGGGAGCCCAGCACCACTCCCAGACATTTCCGGCCATATCATAGAGGCCGTAGCCGTTCGGGGCGAAGGAAGCCACCGGGCTTGTGTAAGGATAGGAGGTGTCCTTATAATTCGGATGACAGCCGCGGGACGGTCCCTCATCATACGCATATCCATCCCAACTATAATAGTTCGCCTGCACATGAGTAATAGAATCTCCCCAAGGGAATCGTTTGCCGGAAAGACCGCCCCGTGCAGCATACTCCCATTCGGCGACAGTCGGAAGACGATAGCCCGACACTGTAAACGCGCAGTCCGGCAATCCCTCACCCATGCGGCAAATTATGCCGCCCACCGTATAACATGGAGTCAAACCCTCCATCTCACTACGGGCGTTACACCATTTGACGCACTCGTACCAACTCACCCTTTGGACCGGATGGTTGTCCGCCTTGCCGCCCCCGACATCGATCAAATCGTAATTGTTGGTTATCGCCCAATCACGTACCTCGCGCCACTTGGCCCACGTGATTTCCGTAGCATCCATGTGAAACGGCTCGGACACTGTCAATGTATACGCTCCGAAATCCGGGTCTGTGCCCGTGTTGACACCCGAAGGAATACGCAACATGCCTTCTCTCACCCGCAAGGCGGACATCCTCGCACCCGCGTCAGCTAACAAGGGCCGTGCGGACTGCACCTGACTACTATGATCACGTTGGGTCGTAGGCACATCCACATTCATCGGCTGTTTGACATCCCCATATGCACCCGTCGCCAACACAATCAGCCCCATCCAAAAGCCACGCATTCTCATCCCGGTCTCCTTCTTGGCACACCCTACAAAAGGCGTAATGCAACAACAAGTCTCGTTAACGCCGTATTATGTGGCGGGGGGGTAGAAAGAGTCAATCCCCTTTTGAATTTTCGGGAGGGTCGACAGACAAATTCCAAATTTGCCCATATGGCCCCTGTTGTGTTACTATTACAAATAAAGATTTTATCGGGGGGATTTTTTCATGGAGACGTTGACTGCATATTCGCTCATGCTGACAATCCGTTTCTTCGAGGAGGCCATTGAAAGGCTATTTCTGGAAGGGCGTGTGATGGGTACGGCTCACACCTGCATCGGCCAGGAGGCTGTTGCCGTCGGCGTAGCCACAGCGTTGGAAGCACGCGACGCGATGACCACAACACACCGCGGACATGGGCATTTCCTCGCACGCGGGGCTGACGCGGGGCGCGCGATGGCTGAACTTTTCGGGCGAGAAGCCGGATACTCGCACGGCCGCGGCGGCAGCCAAATGATGATGGAACCGGCCATCGGCTTCTACGGCGCAAACGGCATCACGGGGGGCAGCATCCCCTTCGCGACAGGGCTCGCACTCGATGCGCAAATGAGGGGGTCCGGCCGTGTCACCGCCTGTTTTTTCGGCGACGGAGCATCCAACCAGGGCGTCTTCCACGAGTCGCTCAACATCGCCTCGCTCTGGAAACTTCCGGTCCTTTACATCGTTGAAAATAACGGGTACGCCATGTCCACGTCGACCGCCAGAGGCGTAGCCAACCCGCACATCGCCGACCGGGCTGTCGCCTATGGCATGCCCGGCATCAGCGTTGACGGCAACGATTTGTTCGCCGTGCGCGACACGGTCGCAGCACTCGTGGCCGATGTACGCGCAGGTAAAGGCCCGGCCCTTTTGGAGTGCATGACCTACCGGCTTTCCGGCCATTCGCGCGGCGACACGCGCGTTTACCGCACACGCGAGGAAGAAGCGGTGGCCTGGAAAAACGACCCTATTCTCCGCTTGGAAGCGCGACTGAAGGCGGAGGGCGTCCTGACCGACGAAATCATCACAGCCGCACGCCACGCCGCCAAATGCCACATCGATGAGGCTGTGCGTTTTGCAGAGACCTCGCCCTTGCCCGACCCCACATCCTTGCGCGAGGACCTGTTTGCGTGACGACTGAGTGCAACCCCATCGAGCAATCCCTTTAACACATCATTCAACAACCATGAGAACCATCACTTTCACCCAAATCATTCGTGAAACGCTTGCCGCCGAACTGCGGCGTGATCCATCGGTCTTCCTGATGGGCGAGGACATCGGTATTTACGGTGGATCTTTCGGCGCAACGCGCGGACTCATCAACGAATTCGGGCCGACCCGCATCCGCGACACCCCCATCTCGGAGCAGGCGCTCACCGGCATTGCCATCGGCGCAGCTGTCGCGGGTCAGCGTCCCGTAATCGAAATCATGTTTATGGATTTCATCACCCTCGCGGTGGACCAACTCGTCAACATGGCTGCCAAACTCCACCCGATTTACAGCCGATCTTGCCCGCTCGTGATCCGCACACCGCCCGGTGGCGGACGCGGGTACGGCGCGACCCACTCACAGTCGCTCGAACGTCTCTTCGCCGGCATACCCGGCATCAAGATCGCCGCACCCTCGAACGCAACCGATGCCGCGGGCCTGCTCCAGACCGCCATTCGAGACAACAACCCGGTCGTGTTCCTTGAGCACAAACTACTTTATCCGCAACGTTTTGACGTCGATGACGAACTTCCACACCCCATTCCCTTCGGTTTCGCGAAACTCGCGCGCGAGGGTGACGACATCACCATCGTGGGCTGGTCCCACATGGCCTTCTTGGCCGAACGAGCGGCCGCCCAATTGGCCACAGAAGGCATTGAGGCGGAGGTCGTCGACCTGCTCACCCTCAGCCCGCTGGATATCGACACCCTGATCGAATCAGCCAAGCGCACCGGCCGTGTCATGATTGTAGAAGAAGGCCCAAAGACGGGAGGCTTCGCTGCCGAAATCGCCGCACAAGTCATGGAAAACGCTCACGACTATCTTGAGAAACCGGTACGGCGCCTCGCCGGCGCGGACTTTCCGATCCCCTCGGCAAAGAACCTCGAAGCTGCCTGCATCCCCTCCATCAACGATATTCTCGCCCTCGCCCGTGAGATGGTAAACTAACATGATGTATTCGCTGATCACGCTCTCTTACAACAAAATCGACTGTACGCGGAGATGCCTTTCGGCCCTGATCACCGATTCCGTTGTCGACGCGCCCTGGGAGATGATCGTCGTGGACAACGGCTCCACAGACGGCAGCGGAGAATGGTGCGACACAGAACTCGTCGCTCTCGGCGCGGCACACGGAATTTCCGTCACCGTACTGCACAACCCGGGAAATATCGGCTGCTCCTGTTCCCGTAACCGCGCCATCGCGGTCGCACGCGGCAAGTTTCTCGTCTTTGCAGATAACGACATCGCTCCCCGTACGCGGCGCTGGATGCCCGGGCTGCGCGGGGCGCTCGCTTCTGTCCCGCAAGCAGGTATGGCGGGCGCCAAAATGGTTTATCCTTGGGAACCGTATCCGATTCAGTGCGCAGGCGTCGGCATTTCCCGGCGCGGGCATGTCTGTTTCCGAGGCCGCGGCGAGTCCCTCAACGATCCGCGTTTTTGCAGACAGGAAACCGTCCAGTGCCTGATCAGCGCCTGCCTCCTGATGCCTGCGGAACTTATTCAGAAATACGGCGGCTTCGACGAATCTTTCCATCCGGTGCAGTTCGAAGATTTCGATCTTGTTTACCGGTTGCGTGAAGCGGGGCATGCCGCAATTTATACGCCCGCAGTGGAAATGTACCACTTCGAGAGCGTGACCACCCAAGGCACGCCAACCGTTCGCAACGCGGCCGTTGTCGTCCGCAACGGGCTGCTTTTCCAGAAGCGTTGGAGGCATCTGTTCGAGCAAGAAGATGGCCCGGATGAAGAGGCTTGCCGCTGGCGTAAGATCGACCCCGTGCCCTTTGCAGCCATCCCACGACTTCCGCTGGTTTAAGAGGCGAGAGAAGAGGTCTCGACGGCAGGGGGAATGGAAAAACATGCCGAAAACCCCTCAAGCGTGCCCCTGTCGAGCCAGCCTATCGAGCCTTGACAACCTTTCCTGTTGCCGCACGCACCGTCTCTCAAGTATCCTAATGCGAAACCGTTCAAGGAAACGGACCGTGCAGGCGCCGCGCATGACATGTGGAAAATCCTCAAACTCATCGGTTATCTGTTGAAAGCCGTTTTTTGGCTTTCTCTCATCCTTGTTGCGGCAGGGCTAATTGCGCTTTATACGTTTGAGCGCGACATACCTGACTCGCTTGTGCAACGCCTATCGACCACACTTTCTTCAGATGACATGCTCATACGCATCGACCGCGCCACATTCAATCTGAGAAGAGGGTTGCGACTCCATCACATCAAAGCTTTCCCAAAACGCATTGCCGACAGTGCCCTGGTCTCCGCAGATGAAGTCGCAATAGAAATCGCGCTTCACCCTTTCTTGCCCCTGAATGAGCGCATCCGTAAAGTGACAATCAAAAACATCGTGATGCCAGCCTTACCGCCCAAGGGCCCGGAAAAGCCAAAAAGCATTCCCGTGATTCCAGAGATGCCCCCCATCCCTCTCATCGTCGAAAACCCTGATATCCTCGGCATCAAAGCCAGCCGACTAACTGCCACGGTTGATTTGGCGGACAAAAAAATTCAAGTCACCGATCTCGCCGTACAGTGGCCCGACAAGACCTTCTCCATGTCTGCCGCTGGACACGTCACCGTCGATTTTTCCACGCGACTCGTCAACGGTAACGTCAAGGGGCAAGCCTTTCCGGAGAACATCCTGCCGATTTTCACCGTCTTGCATGCACGCGGAGCTATCCAACAGATCACCTGCTTCTCAAAACTCGAGCGTCCGATTGATGCGGATTACACCTTCGACGTGAACATCGACAACACTGATTTCTCTATGCTTTTGAAGCTCGACGTCGGCCCCTGCGCCTATCGCGGCGTGCCTATGGAGTTCGCAAAAGGTACGCTCGGCATCTTCGGCACCAACATCTACACAACCGTCATCATCGGACCGCTCGAGGCCAAAAGCAAGGCGGGCGCTCCAATCTCCGGGAGCCTGATCTACCGAGAAGAAACTGAAGGCCTCGAAATCGACACCACAACAACGATGGATACGGTACCGCTTTTCAACATCATCAACGTCCTTAACCACGGCGAACTCGACCGAATCCGCTGCACCATTCCGCCGAGCATTTCCGCAAAAGGTGAGATTGCTCTCTCATCCACCGAGAGCACCCACACCAACGATCTTTCCGGCAAAATCGCACTCAGCGAAGGTTACATTCTGAATTTTCCAGTCAGGGACATGACGGGCGACTTTACCCTCCAAGGCTATACAGCTCATTTCGACAATGTAACCGGGCGCTCAGGCAGCGGCGGAAAACTAGCCGGTGACATCGCCTTTCATTTTCCGGAATACGCTGCCACCGCCACGATATTCACGACGAACCTCAAGTTGACCGATGTTGCTCTCGAAGACATCTCTCGTGCCTTTAATGTCACCAACGAGCGTATCGGTCTCGTCTCGGGCGACATCCACCTCAACGGGATAACCCATGAACGTACGATCGCCTCGCTCTCCGGCGAAGGTCATGCCAAGGTCCGCGACGGGGTCCTCAACCGCATGAAACTTTTCGCTGGATTCACCGATTATCTGGCGCGTAACATCCCCGGTGTATCCGCGCTTGTCAACCAGTCCTCCGGCTCCCTAAACTTCACGATCACAAACGGGGTCCTCTCTACGGAAAATCTACTGATCGAGGGCGATATCTTCAGCATGAAAGGACGAGGCACCTACAACCTCGACACCGACAAGCTCGATTTTGTCGTGCGAGCCAGCTTCTTCAAACAAAAAACGATCGCCGGCAAGATCACACACTTCGTCACCTTGCCGTTCACCCGGCTACTGCTGGAATTCAAAGTGTTCGGCTCGATCGAGAACCCGGACTGGTCTTACGTTAATATCATTGAAAAAATCACGGAGGGGTTCTTGGACAAGACCACACCGGAAACACCGTCCCAACCTACCCCCTGAAACAGGAATCATGCGCTATATCCTTCACACCTATGGCTGCCAAATGAATGTCCGCGATTCCGAAGCGGCCTCCGCCCTGCTGGAAGCCGCCGGACATACTCCCGTCCGGACCGAGGACGAAGCCGACCTGATTCTGGTGAACTCATGCAGCGTGCGCGGCAAAGCGGAAGACAAGGCGCTCGGCAAACTGGGTCTGTTGTGTGCCACCAAACGCGAAAGACCCGGCCGAGTCGTGGGACTCATGGGGTGTATGGCACAGCGGCTTGGCAGCGGCATCTTCAAACGAATTCCGGGCCTTGACTTTTCAGTCGGCACGCGGCGCAGTGGCGCGATCCCGCGGATGGTGGCACGCGTCCTTGCGGGCGAGACAGCCATTCTCGAAATTTCCCACCCCGATGAGATACCCGACGTGCCGGACGCACACACCGACTCGGGCTTCGCCGCCTTTGTCACCATCCTTCTCGGCTGCAACCGCCGCTGCACGTACTGCATCGTGCCGGACGTGCGCGGCGCAGAGTACAGCCGCCCCGCTCGCGAAATCCTCGCTGAAATCGCTGCTCTCGCCCGAAACGGCGTGCGCGAGGTCACCCTGCTCGGACAAAGCGTCATGAGCTACGGCCGAGCCAACGCTGTTTGGGACGACGGCGATGCGCCCAGCCTCAGCGGTTACACCGAGCCCTTCTCACGCCTGCTGGAGGCGGTTGCCTCGCTTCCCGGCATTGTCCGCATCCGCTACACCTCGGGACATCCCTCGGGCGTCACGGACCAACTCGTAAGCGCCGCCAGCACGTTGCCCCAAGTCTGCCACCACCTGCACCTACCTGTACAGTCCGGCTCGGACCGCATTCTGAAACTCATGCGGCGCGGCTATACGCGAGCCGATTACCTTGACGCTGTACGCCGCCTACGCACCGCGATGCCTGATTTCGCGCTCACCACCGACGTGATCGTGGGTTTCCCTAGCGAGACCGAAGCCGATTTCGAGGAGACACGCTCACTTATGAACGACGCAGGTTTCGACAACGCCTTCATTTTCAAGTACTCACCCCGTCCCGGCACGCCAGCCGCCGACCTCGCGGACGATGTTCCTGACGAAGAGAAAATGCGGCGCAACCAAGTCCTCCTTGAGGATCAAGACCTGCGCGGTGTTGCCGCCAACCAGCAACTCGTCGGTACTGTTCAGGAGGTGCTGGCGGAAGGCCCCAGCCTACGTAATGCCGCCCGCTGGGCGGGCCGCTCGCCCGGCAACAAAATCGTCGTCTTTGACCCGATTCCAGGCCAGCAGCCAGGCACGCTCGCGCGAATTCTCATCACCCGTGCCGCACCGCAAACTTTGTACGGCGACGTTGCCACATGACCTGCGGCGACAGAGTCACCGCAACCGTCGAAGCGCTGGCCTATGGCGGCGACGGCATTGCCCGGATCGAGGGGCGAGTCATCTTTATCCCTGAGACCATCCAAGGCGAGATGGTCAGCATTCGCATCAGCCAAATCAAGAAGCGTTACGCGCGCGCCGAACTACTCAAAATCCTCAAACCCTCCCCCCTGCGCAGAAACCCCTGCTGCCGCGTGATTCACCCCGACACCGGGACAGCCTGCCGGGTTCCCGGCTGCGTTTACGATCACCTCGACTATGCTGCAGAGGTCCTGACCAAGCAACAACAGCTAGAAGGGTTTGTCCGCCGTCTGCCCGACAGCGGAGAAGCCGTATTCCTTCCCCCCGTCGCCTCGCCATCATCATTGCACTACCGCAACAAAATCGTGCTGCATTGCCAGCGCAATCAAGGCGAGGCGCGACTCGGCTACCGGCAAGAGCCATCGCACCATGTGCTGGATATTGCCTCTTGCCCTTTGGCTTGCGCTGAAATCAACGCCGCACTCTCTTCCTTGCGCTCTTCAGCCCTGCTCAACAGGCTACGTAACGATGCCCGCATTACACTGCGTCACACAGCTCACGACGGTGCGGTTTGGTGGCTGAACGATACGGTTCCCACGCACAAACCTTGTGATGGTTTCCTGACAGAAGACTCGCCCATCGGCCCTCTGTGCGTACCCCGCGATGGGTTCTACCAAGTCAATCCCGCAGTGGGAAACGAGCTGGTGCGAACGGCCGCTAAATGGTTCGCCGACAACAACATTGCCCCTGAGATCCTCGATCTTTACTGCGGCGTCGGCGTTTTCGGCTTTGCCTGCCTGAAGTCCGGAGGCACGCACCTCACAGGTATCGAGTCGGGCCGGGCAGCCATCGCCGCCGCGCAACAGAATGCCAGAAGGCTTGGCATCCCCGGGACATTTCTGTGCAGCGCCCTGGGACAAGAAACAAACCCACTGAACTCTGTAATCCGAAACCCGCGGATTACCACCATCCTTGTTGACCCGCCCCGTGACGGACTTGCGCCGGAGATCGCGCATGCGTTGGCCAACCGCGGAACACGACGCCTTTTCTACGTTTCCTGTGATCCCGCCACGCTGGCTAGAGACCTTACCGTGCTATTACTAAGCGGATATCACATCCTTCGTGCACAACTTTTCGACATGTTCCCCCGCACCGCACATTTCGAATCTCTGATCGAACTGATCCGCGATTGATTTTTCACTTCGACAAAAAATGTTCTTGCTGATAAGAACAAAATGCTCTTAATATATTGTCACTGTCGATTTTTAGTTTTACGGGATGCGTCCATAACACCTGCCGCGACGCGGAGAGGGAGGTTGGCGCTTCTGGGCATGTTGTCATGCCCGCGGTGATGATTCGGGCCATGGAAATCGCCATCGTCGGTTCTGGGAACAACATGGCAAGACATCGAACACACAAGGAATGCAGGCATGGACATCTATGTTGGCAACCTTCCGTATTCAACTACTGATGACGACCTGAGAGGTCTTTTCGCAGCTCATGGTGAGGTTGCCTCGGCTCGAGTTGTCATCGACCGCATGACAGGCCGGTCCAAAGGATTCGGCTTCGTAGAGATGGCGGATCGCGCTCAAGCTCAGAAGGCTATTGAAGCGCTGAACGGTTACGAGAGTGACGGACGACAACTGCGCGTCAACGAGTCGCAGCCGAAACCGCGCGAAGAGCGCGGTGACCGTGGCGGCGGACGTGAACGTCGCGGCGGCGGCGACCGCTGGTAAGCAATTATTAACGAAATCAATACGTGGCGGCACCCTCAGCGGGGTGCCGCCTTTTTTATTCGTCGCCAAGCTTGAACTCGACCGTCAATGTCTCATATTGTTTCAGGAAGGCCAGAGACAGCCCACGGATCGGCGGTGCGTTCGCCGCCGCCTTCAGAACGGTCTGGTCGAAATACGCGCTGCCCGAAGATTGCCTGATCCGGTAACTCACTACACGCCCCGAGCTATCCAGGCGAATATCCACCAAGGCCGGGCGCGCTCCGGCATCGCCCGACCCAGGCTGCTCCCACGCCTCGTAAAGGGCTCGCCTGACCAACACCACGCAACGAGAAATCTCATCCTGGGGAATCTCGTTGCGCGTGCCCGGACGCGCCCCATCGCGCAAGGCTTTATCGATCTCCGCGCGCGTCAGCCGTTTGTCTGTCAGCGGCTTGGTATTCGCTGGCTTACTCGGGTCGTAAGGCTTGTAGAGCTGCTCAAACTTGGGCTGCTGCGGGCGTTTGGGCGCCTCAATGCGCGTGCCTTTCTTGAAAGGCTCCGGTTTCTTAACAGGCTCCGGCTTCTTTTTCACAGGTTCCGGCTCTTTCTTCTTTTCCGACTCCTTCTTTTTCTCCGGCTCCTTTTTTTTCTCCATGATCACGGCATTCTTGGGCGGATCGGGCAACGGCACGGGTTTCGGGGGCTCGAGCGGTGTTTCCGGCTCTGGTTCCGGCACCTTCTTCATCTCAGGTTCAGCAACCTCAGGCGGCACATTCGGCTCAACCAGATTCTCCTCCAGAACCACCGTGAAATCCAAAGGGATGGCCGCTTCCTTCGGCCGGAAGGCCGGCAACAGCGGCACGACAACAGCAAAAAAAAGCAACACGCCGTGCAGCGCCATAGACCATTTCAGCGAATAGGAATTGACTGGACCCGTCTTCAACATCCATCTCCCGTGTACGGGCAGGCCCCTGCGCCTGTCCTAGAGGGCGAATGATGATTCGCCTCTATTCCGACAACGTAACAAGCGCCATACGCGTGATCCTAACCTTGTACAAGATCTTCATGATCTGGATCACCTTGCCGTACTCCAACCGCTCGTCGCCCCGCACGAGCACCGCCACCTCCGGATCTTCCGCCGCCATGTTACCCAACGTACGTTCAAGGTCGTCCAGAGAGATCACCCGGTTGTTCAGATACGCCTTGCCCTCCGCGTCCATCGTCACCACGTTCGATTTCTTAGCAGGAAGCTCATCGGCCTTGCCCTGCGGCAAACGGACTGAAATGCCCTGCTCCAGCGCAGGCATGGTGATGATGAAGGTGATCAGCAGCAGAAACGTCAAATCGATCAGCGACGTCATGTCGATGTTGTTGATGATTTTGGACGGTTTCTTGTGTCCAAGACGCCGCAGAGCCATTAGTCGTTCCTCCCCTGGAACTCGCAGGCGATACGACCCATCAACTCGTCGGCGAACCCGTCCATATCGGTTGTGAGCTGCCGGACTTTTGAGGCCAGATTGTTATAAAAAATCGCACTAGGGATGGCGACGAGTAGGCCCACTACGGTTGTGACTAGCGCCGACGAAATGGCCGGCGCAATGACGGACAGCAGCACGGTGCCTTTGGAGCCCATATCCGCAAATGCGTCCAGCACGCCCCAGACCGTACCAAGCAGGCCCAGCATCGGCGAAGCCGTAACGATTGTCGCCAGCAGTCCCATGCCATGCTCCACCCGGATCTCCTCCTCCTGCACGGTGTGCTCACACGTGCTGCGCACCAGTTCGATCTCCCGCCCCGAAAGCGCGGCGTTCGGCGCGTCGCTCTGGCGGCCGATCACCGAGCGCCGCATGTCAGGATCAAGCAACTTGACCATGCGCTCACAGGTGCGGTCGTAGATCAATTCGAGCGATGTCATCACGCCCTTCTTTCGCAACAGGTAGTAGTCCAGCACATCGCGCCCGGCGATGAACTCACGCAAGAAACGCCTGCTGTTGCGGGTGATGCTACCGAGCTCCTTGTTCTTGCCGATAATGATGGCCGCCGCCACGATGGAGCTGGCAAGTTGCACCAGCACGATGCCCTTGCCCATGAGGTTCGATTCCATAAACCCGCTGAACAATGACGCCAGCGGCAGTGTCGTCATCATCAAACCCGTTTCAAACATACGTAACGTCTCCTCAAAAATGGCTAAAATTTGGGCATTAGGATGCGCCACACAGGCACAGATGTCAACCCCATTTTGTCGGAAAAGAACCGCTTGCCAAGCGTGTACGCCGCGACTAAACTGACCGATCTATTTGAATGAAGGAGCGAGAGATGTCTGAAAGCAAGCGTGTCACAATCCTCTATCGCGTTCCGTACGCCGACACGGACCAAATGCACGTGGTTTATTACGCCAACTACCTGACCCTGTTCGAGCGAGGCCGTAACGAACTCATGCGCGTATGCGGCTACACTTATCGCGAACTGGAGGCGGGCGGTTTCGCACTGCCTGTCCTGGAGGCGCATGTCAACTACCACACACCGGCCACCTACGATGACCTGCTAGAGGTCTCCGCCTGGTGCGAGGAACTCAAAGGCGTCCGCCTCAAGATTTGCTGCGAGGTCCGACGCGACGGCAAGCTCCTTGCCGAGGGCTACACGATCCATGCCCATGTTAACATCCAAAACCTGCGGCCGACCAGACCCTCTCACGAGATGCTAGCAGCACTTGGCTTCATCACTTCCCCTGAGTAACACCCTATGAGCACCGGACAGAAAGTGCGGTTCCCCCCACCGTCTTCGCGCGTCATTCCCGTCACGGATCCCACGATGCCGTTGCCGCTCGACATTTTGTTCGATCCGGACCGGCCATTGGAGATCGAGATCGGCTGCGGCAAAGGCCGCTTTCTCGCCGCCCGGGCGCTTAAGTTTCCCGAAACGCAGTATCTCGGCATCGAACGCATGTTGTCTCGGGTTCGCAGACTCGACAAAAAGGCCTGCCGATTGAAGCTCGATAACCTCCGCGTGCTAAGGCTGGAGGCCTTCTATACCTTTTACTATCTCTTGCCGCCACACCGTGTACGTACAGTTTACGTTTTCTTTCCCGACCCTTGGCCCAAGCGCCGACACCACAGCCGCCGACTCTTCTCACCACTCTTCCTTGACGCTCTCTGGAACCGGTTGGAGATCGGCGGCACGGTTCAAGTTGCAACCGATCACCTCAACTATTTTACGGAAATCCGGGCTTGTCTTTCTGCCGACCCGCGATTCAAAGAGGTACCGGCTATGGAACGCACAGAGGAAGAACAGACGGAGTTTGAACACATTTTCCGCCAACAGAACCTGCCGATCGGCCAATGCGCGTTCCAGACCCTGCCCGCCGAGGAGAAGGCCCTGCCTCCGCTTGCGATCGATCCTGAAATGGAACCCCGCAACGACAAGGAGTCCGAACATTTTTATGGTTTTGATGAGGAAAACGAAAACGGTTGACCAAAAGGCAAAAAGCAGGTTTACTGATCTTGAGAAAGGACTGTCTTATGCAAAAGTATGTGTGCAATGTGTGCGGTTACATCTATGATCCCGCGATCGGCGACCCAGCGAATGGTGTTGCAGCGGGTACGCCCTTTGAGGCGGTTCCCGAGGATTGGTGCTGTCCTGAATGCGGAGTCGGAAAAGACCAATTCTCGCCGGTCTCTTAAGAGATCTTTAACTCAGAACTCTCAGCGCTGAAGGCAAACCCTGCTTGTTCACCGCTGAGCGTTCTAACAAAAAGTCGCCCCTGTCAGGAGGACGCCAAGCCGTATTGCTTGGCCTTATAGCTGATGATGCGAGGGGTTGAGCGTAGCTGTCGCGCCGTTGCGGCGATATTGCTACGGTTGAGTTTTAGCGCCTCATCGAGAATTGACTTTTCGAACCCTTCCACCATGTCGCTTAACGAGGCTCCATCGATCAATCTGGGTTTCCCGCAGATTTCAGGCTTCTGAGATTCGCCAGGTAACTGAATCGAAGAGGGCAAGACATCAGACCGGATCACTTCGTTATCAGAGAGCAACACGGCTCGTTCGATACAATTCTCAAGCTCACGCACGTTTCCAGGCCATGTGTACCGCATCAGCAGATCCACCGCCTCGTTGGAGAATTTGGTCACCTTCTTGCCGTTCTCCTCAGCGTACTTGGCCATGAAGTAATCGGCCAAAAGGATAATATCCGTCTTACGTTTGGCCAGCGGTGGCACAAATATCGGGAACACACTGAGCCGGTAGTACAGATCTTCGCGGAACAGCCGCTGCTCCACCATTTTGGGCAAGTCTCGATGCGTCGCAGCAATAATACGCACATTGACCTTAATGGTCTTAATGCCGCCCACGCGCTCAAACTCTCGCTCCTGCAACACGCGCAACAGCTTGGCCTGAATCGAAAGAGGGATTTCGCCGATTTCATCAAGGAGGATCGTACCGCCGTCCGCGAGTTCGAACCGTCCCTTACGATCCGTGACCGCACCCGTGAAGGCACCCTTGACATGGCCGAACAGCTCGCTTTCAATGAGGCTTTCAGGCAGCGCCGCGCAATGGACGCGCACAAACGGCTCGGCGGCCCGCGTGCTGGCGTAGTGGATCGCGTGCGCGACCAACTCCTTACCGGTTCCCGTCTCGCCGTGAATCAGCACCGTAGCCTGACTCTTCGCTACCTGAAAGATCTGATCGTAGACGCCCTGCATCTCGCGCGAATTGCCCACGATGTTGTCGGGGTGATACCGCCGCGTCAACTCGGCGCGAAGCTGGCGATTCTCCTCCTTGAGTGTCTCCTGCTCTTCCAGAACATCGCGCCGCAACAACACTGCGCGGGCCACCATGGACGCCACAATTCCGAGAATCGTCGCATCCTCCTGTAACTGCTCGTCAGGCGCAAAGGGGCGGTAGACACTCAAGGCCCCCACCACCTCCTGCTTCTCCTTGACGGGCACGCAGATAAACGCCGTGTCCGAACTCTTCCCGAGTTGGGTACGGTTCAGAAAGATCGGCGAATCGCTGGTCCGGGGAATGATCATAGGCTCGCCTGAAAGCACCACCTTGCCGGTCACACCTTCGCCCAGCTTATAATGACCGAGTTCCGCCTGCGCTCGCGTCAAGCCATGCGCGGCCTCGATAAGGATGTCATCGCCGCCCTTGCGCAACAACGTGATGGTTGCCAAACGGAACCCGAGACAGTCCGCCAAGGCCTCGAGAATCGGATGCACCACTGAACGCATGTCGAGACTCTGGTCGACAATCGTGCTGATGCTATGCAGCAGCTTGAGTTCCTGCATGTGCCGATTTTGTTCCATATTGTCCTCTTCCGTCTAAACGAACCGCAGCTTGGTCAACTTTTCATACGCCTCGACATACTTTGCACGGGTCTTCGCCACAACATCATCCGGGAGCATGGGAGCAGGCGGCTGGTGGTTGAAACGTACGTTGTCCAACCAATCGCGCACGAATTGTTTGTCAAGACTCGGCGGATTGCTCCCCACCGCGTAACTTTCCTGCGGCCAGAAGCGGCTGGAATCCGGCGTAAGCACCTCATCCGCCAATATCAACCGACCCAGTTCGTCCTCACCGAACTCGAACTTGGTGTCCGCGATGATAATTCCATTCGCAGCCGCATAGTCTGCAGCCTTCGAATAGCACCCGAGCGAGGCCTCCATTAAACTCCGCGCGCGCTGTTGTCCCAGAGCGGCCTCCAGCTCGACAGCCGTCACGGGCATGTCGTGTTCGCCCAACTCCGCCTTGGTACTCGGCGTGAACAGCACCGCGTCGAGTTTCGATCCATTCTGATATCCTTGGCGCAGCAGCAAACCGTTAACGGTGGAGCTCTTCTGATATTCCTTCCAGCCGGACCCCGTCAGATAACCGCGCACGATACATTCAAACGGGATGATCGACACCTTCTTGACCAACATCGACCGCCCTCGCAAATCCTCTTTCACCGCCTGCAGCGACGCAGGATAGTCGTCCACATCCGCAGTTATCAAATGGTTAGGCATGTTTTTCAACAACCCAAACCAGAAAACGCTCAAGCTGTTCAGAATGCGCCCCTTGTCGGGAATACCGTTCGGCATAATCACATCGAACGCGCTGATCCGATCTGTGGCCACCAGTAACAGGCTGTCCCCCAAATCGTAAAGATCCCTCACCTTGCCGCGACGCGGCGCAGGCAGACCGGGAACTGAACTTTCAATCAAAGCATGGTTTTTGTCGTATTTCATACATCCTCGTTAGTTCAACCATTTTCAGTTTACCGAAAACCTGTCAAAAAACACAGCACGCTCTTAAAAAAAGATAGCATTTTCCGTGCGCAAAATGAAAAAGAGCCAATTCTGACGTAAAACGACTCAACCGATCATTCAATTCTGTCAAACCGCAGAACGCTAAGACATCAAAGCTGTCTGATAGACTACATTTTTGTAGTCATTCTGCAACGGGGAAGAGGTCAGGGGGTAGAACGCAAAGCGGACCGCCCAAAAAAAGTCCGAAGCACGCTTGCACACAGGCTTTCGAGACATTTGTCTGTCGGTTATAGAGAAGCCGCCACCAGGTCACCGATCTGCGTGGTCGTGAACCCCATCTGGTTAGCCATCTGGCTTTTCATTTGGGGCGTGGTTTTGGCGATCGCAGCCTCAATGGCACGGCCGGCTGATTCCTCACCCAACGCAGTCAGCATCATGGCACCCGCGCCGATGGCCGCGATCGGATTGATCGCGTTCTTGCCGGTCCACATCGGAGCCGTACCGCCGATCGGCTCGAACATGCTCACACCTTTTGGGTTCAGATTGCCGCCCGCAGCCACACCGAGCCCGCCCTGCGTAATCGCCGCGAGATCGGTGATGATATCGCCGAACATGTTTTCGGTGACAATCACGTCGAACATCTCGGGGCTTGCCACCATGTAGAGGCAGGTCGCATCGACGTGGTAGTACTCGCGCTTCACATCCGGGAAATCGACGCCCACTTCTGCGAAAACGCGATTCCACAGTTCGTACATATATGTCAACACGTTTGACTTACCGACCAACGCCAAGGTATTCGCAGAACCGATACCACGAGCTTTTTTGCCGTACTTACGTGCGTATTCGAACGCATAGCGCAGGCAACGCTCCACCTGATCGTACGTGTACATCATCTGTTGCACGGCCACTTCGTCCTTGGTGCCCTTGCGGGAGATGCCTCCAATACCGGTATAGAGGCCTCCCGTGTTCTCGCGGATCACGGTGTAATCGATCTCGTTCGGCCCTTTACCTTTGAGGGGACTTTCCACGCCGGGAAAGAGCTTCACTGGGCGAAGATTGATGTACTGGTCCAATTCAAAGCGCAAACGGAGTAAAACGCCCTTCTCGAGGATGCCGGGCTTGACATCGGTGTGGCCGATCGCGCCGAGATAGATGGCGTCAAACGTGCGCAGTTCATCCAGAACGGTGTCGGTCAGCGTCTCTCCCGTTTTGAGGTAGCGCGTGCCACCCAGATCAAATGACACCTTCTCCAGTTTGAAACCGAACTTCCGGGCCGCGACCTCCAGCACTTTACAACCCTCGCCAATCACTTCGGGGCCAGTTCCGTCGCCAGGTAAAACCGCGATTTTATACGTCTTGGGCATGCTCTCTCCTTTTAAAAATGGCATATATTTTAACGAACACTCACGCTCCATGCAAGCGCCAGAAAAATCCCTTTATTGGACACTCATTCGTGGCGAAGGGCCTCAATTGGATCAAGCGCGGCAGCACGCATGGCGGGATAAAGCCCAAACACGATACCGATCCCCACGCTGATGCCGAAAGCGAGGAAAAGACTATAGGGCTGGACAACAGTCGGCATCTCAGTAAAAGCTGTGATCAGCAATGGGATGCTCACACCCAGCACGAGCCCCACTAACCCTCCACCGATCGACAAGACGCAGGTGTTGATCAAGAACTGCACCACGATTCGGCTACGCCGCGCGCCAATCGCGCGCCGGATACCAATCTCCTTGGTGCGTTCAGTCACCGATGCCAACATGATGTTCATGATACCGATGCCACCCACCAGCAAACTGATACCCGCAATCGCGCCCAACACAATGTTATAGGTGCGTTTGGTCCGCTCGGCCTCGCGCAACAAAGTCAACGGCACATCGATACGGAAATCTTTCTTTTTATGGAAACGCGCAAGCACCGACTGGATCGCCTTGCTACCCGGCTCCACAGCAGGCGTATCGGCCATTTTCACAATAATCTCGCTCAATTCGACTTTCTCGCCTTCCATTCCGCCCGCCGAATAACGGATATTGGCCTCACCGAAGAGCTTGGTTCCCGTCGTAATCGGAATATAGCCATCGGCCTCACTGTCGGGAGCCCGCACCGTGCCGCCGGTCTCGTTCTTGACAATGCCAACCACATCGAACACGCCCGAAGCGATACGGATGCGCTGACCAATCATCTGCTCCGCGGCTAGCAACCTCCGAACGCCGTGTTCGGTCAACACGCAGACGTTCGCCCGCATCTGAAGATCGTTGAGAGTCAACACTCGTCCGGCCAACACGGGACGCTGCACCACCTCAAACCAATCCGGCACTGTTTCTACCACACGCATCTCAAGCTGACGTTCGCCCAAACGTGCGGTACGCCGTGTCATGCGTGCGGGAACGGTCAGAACAACACCTGGCACGGTCTCTTTAATCCTGTCTTCATCCTCGTAGAGCAAGCCGTATACGGCAAGCCGACCACGCTGAGCGCCCGTGCTGGAGCCTTCCTCATCGGCAGGCTTCACCGACATCACCATGATGTTTTCGCTTCCCAGGCGCTTGATTGAATCCAGCGCCTGCTGGCTAGCCCCCTCGCCCACGGCCAGCATGGCGATCACACTGCCCACGCCGAACACCATACCCAACATCGTCAGAAAAGAACGCGTTTTGTGACGCCACACATCGGACAGCCCCAATTTGACGAACGGCCAGAAATAGCGGATCTGGTTCACTTGCCATCCTTCGTTGCAGAGAGTATCCGACCGTCCTTCAGAACGATCGTGGCCTTCGCATAGGCAGCGATGTCAGCTTCGTGAGTAACGAGAATCACGGTCTTGCCCTGTTCATACAACTCTTGGAATAACGCCATGATCTGCACGCTTGTCGCACTGTCCAAATTGCCTGTCGGCTCGTCCGCCAGCAACACCGCCGGATCATTCGCCAGCGCACGAGCCACCGCCACCCTCTGGCGCTGGCCGCCTGAAAGCTCGGATGGCAGGTGGCGCAGCCGATGCGACATTCCTACCCGATCCGCCAGAACTTCAGCCCGGTGCTTCCGTTCGGACTGCGGTATTCCCAAATAGAGCAAAGGAACTTCGATATTCTCACTGACGGTCAGCTGAGGAATCAGATGGAAACTCTGGAACACAAAACCCAAGTTGCGCAGTCGATGGTCGCTCAACTCGTTGTCGTCCATTTCCGCCACGTTTACGCCATTGAGCCAATAAGCGCCTGATGAGGGACGATCCAAACAACCGAGAATATTCAGCATCGTGCTTTTGCCAGAACCGCTCGGCCCCATGATCGCCCAGTATGATCCTTTGCGGATCGAAAACGAAACGCCATCCAAGGCGCGCACGAGTTCTTCCCCCACTTGATAGTGCCGCATCACATCATCCAAACGGACGACCTCATCAGCCTGAGGCAGGAGGCGTTCTGTGGTCTGGACAATCATGTCTGCCCTGCACCTTCCGGACGGGTAACCGGCTTCTTTGACGGCTGCGGCTTCCGCACCTTCGCTCCGCCCGCAGGGGTAGTCTTACGGGCACCGGGCGGCGTTTTCAAACTATTCGCGCCGTTAGCGCCATTCCGCACCGGAGGAGTCTCTTTGGCCTCGGTCTTTTGTTCTTTGACGGGAGGTGCCAACAATACCTCTTCTCCGACCCTCACGCCCTCGAGAATATGGATCATACGGTTGTTATCTAACCCTACGCGCACGATACGCGGCACCCATTCGCCACGGTCATTGACATATACGCGCGGAACGCCATCCACGCGTACCACGCACTGAACCGGCACATACAGCGCCGCATCATACGATTCTTTGACAAGTTCGACATCGCAACTCATTCCGGGGCGGATAGTCACATCCTTGAAATCGCACTCGATCTCGCATTTGTATAGCTTCAGGTCTGGATTCAACTGGGAACTCTGACCATCCGGCAGAATGCCGATTTTGACAAGCCGTCCGTCAAACACGTGTCCCGGGAACGCATCGATCTTCACCCGTGCCGGCATCCCGTTGTCAATTTTGTTGAGGCTCGCTTCCGGAATCATCACCTCCACAACCATACCGGATTCGATCGGAATATAGATCAACTCCTGCCTCTCAACGGCAGTGGCTCCCACTGCCAGCGGCTTGATCCACCACTGCCGCCGTGAAATGAGAACCGTTGATGTGTAAAGCACAATCCCGTTCGTGGGCGCGTATATTTTGCTTTTTGAAATCTGGATATTCAACTCGTCCAAGCGGTTGGTGGACCGGTCACGCTCCCGCTGCCTCGCACGAAGTTCACTCTCCACTTGGCGCAGACTGGACTTGTTCAGCCACGTCGTACGAGCCATGGACCGTTCCGCTTTTCGGCGTGCGCTTTCCAAGGTCGAGCGCTGTTGCAAGACCGTATAATTGGTCATCACGTTCATCTTCACCTGTGTCATTTCCAGATCAATCTGCTTACGCTGCAGGGCCAGTTCGTCCGCCTGCAACTCCGTGCGTGTTAAAAAGCCTTCCTTCGCCAACCGCTGCGACCATTCCAGCCTTTCCGCAGCACGCTTGACCTCTTCGTCAGCCAGCGCAATATCCGCTTCATACTGGCGTACTTGCTGAGGATAATCCCCTTCCTGATATTTCTCGAACGCCATTTTCGCGAGCATCAAATCCACCTCGCGGTCCAACAGCGCCGCCTCGCAATCGCCCTCGGTGATTCCCAATTTTTCTTGCGCAATAATCAGATTCGCCTCGGCGTTCGCAACCGCGATCTCCTGTTCGTTGCGCTTTTCAATCAACTCGCTGGCATCGAACTCGAGCAACAGATCGCCGCTCTGCACGTTTGTCCCCTCGTCGATCACCCAAATGACCGTATTATTGCCTTCCAACTCGCTGGAAATCACAACCTTATCGCGGCTCTGGATCGATCCGCCCGAGGTGACCGCAATCGTCAGAGGCCCCTGCTGCACGGCAAACACAGGCAAAGGCTCAGTCTTCTTGCCGCCACCGCGCGCCAAGAGCCAAACGGTTAAACCTGCCGCCACCGCGAGACAGGCGATAATCACTTTTTTCTTAGAGCGCTTCTTAACCATTATGCTCCCCATTGGCATCGAGCCACATTCCAGCCTCAGAAATCCTTAGTACACCCATGTCGCGGCGTAGCTCGAGGTCGCTCATCCGCCACTTGATCACCGCCGCACACAGCGCATTTCGCGCCGACAGCATGGCGCTCTCCGCCTCCAAGATATCACGCATCACCGAACGGCCCGACAATAAAAACAAATTGTTGCTGCTCACGCGCAACTGCGCCACCTTCATAGCCTCGACTTGAATCTCGTATGTCGCACGCGCGGCGACCAGATTGCGCAAGCCGATACGAACCGACTGCTTCACCGTATCTTCTTGTTCCTCAACCAAGCGCTTGGCCTGCTCCAGAGCGATCAGCTGTTTCTTGAACGCGTTGCGTTCCTTGCGCCGATCCCACGGAAATCCTGCTCGTACCCCTCCTACCCACGTTTCGGAGCCGTCAAAACCATCATCACCTGTGGCTTTTTTGCGGTCCATCGATAATCCACCATTCAAGGCAACGTCCGCACGCAGAGCATCCGCAGCAACCTTCACAGCACGCGCCGTGTCTTCCAGCATGCTACGCGTAATGGAAAGATCGTAACGCTCTGTCAGCGCGATCCGGCACGACTCGGCTTCGTCGGGAAAATCGGCCACTGCGCTCGTGCTGGCTAAAGCATCGGCCGCCATCCGCTTTTCCAGCCGAGACAGTTCGGCGTTATCCACCTCTATTTTTCCCTCGGGTGGCAACCCGATGAGTATTTTGAATGCGTCAAGCTGTGCCTCGTAACTTTGGCGTACCGAGACGACACTGTCGCCCGCGCTCAACAGATCCGAGCGAGCCTGATCAACCTGAATCCGCTGCATGCGGCCCGCCTTAAACATCATCTCGGCACGGCGGCTGTTTTTTGACAGCCGCCGCTCGTTTTCCTGCGCATTGACCAACTGCTGCCCATATTTCAAGACGAGATAATAGCCGTTCGCGACCGAAACCGCGTACGTCTGCCGATAACGTTCGAACGCCCAAATCGCATAGACCAGATTGCGCTCGGCCTGCGTCAACGGCTCCATCACGATGTCCCGGCCAGCTCCACGCAACAGCGGCACCGTCACCGTCAAGTCTCCGGAAAACGCCACAGACCTCCAGTCGTCGTGCAACAGGCTAACGACATCCATCGCCAACCGGCCCGCGATATCAGTCCCGTTGGGCAACTTTCGGTCAAATCCCGCATCGGTTCTTCCTGAGGCTTTCTTCAAGTCCGGATCGCCCGACAGCAACGCCAGCATCATCCCGCTGAACGACGTTTCGAAGGCATACTGCTGATAGTCCAGGTCCAACGCGCGAAGAAAAACATCCTCTTTGAACCTCTGATATCGCCTATCATTCCGTGCGGCAAGACACAAAGCGTCGGTCAAAGAAACAGACATCACCGCGTTAGAGGAAACTTTCGCTTCAACACTCTGGATCTGCGGAAAGACCACATTTTGTTCGCCACGTGCCGCGGCTAAAAGCGCAATCCGCAAGGTCAGCGCATCCGCAGGCCGCTGCATATCGAACGTGGTGTTTCTTCCGGTCTGCCGCTGCCACAGCTCAGTCGCCAAGCGCGTACCCGTCTCGTCAGTTTCTTTGACAGCCTTGTCCGGCGTCATACACGCCACAGGCACCAGCAGACACCAGCCCATCACGCCCGCACATGCGATCATGTGCCTTAGACATTTATTCTGCAGGTATTTTCCTGCCACCGCCATAAACAAAGTCCCCCATAACAAACATTCAAATGCGCGACCGCAGGCACCCCCCCCAGAATATCCGCGCCGCAGGAGCACCTTCAGGGGCACTCACTCTCAACCAACACCCAAACAGCAGATTAAACCTGTTTTGAACGATACGATTCAACCTCCCAATTTTCGATAAATACACGCGACACATCGCTCAGATACTGAATTCCCCCGAACGTGCGAGCCAACTGTTTCACAAGCGCTCCATCCAACGCCAACTCCAACGCCAACCGCGCAACCTTCTCGTTTGAACCGACACCCAGCACGGCCTGCCCGGTGACGATCACACGCGGCGCATAACCGCGCACATCCTTAAACGCCCGCAGATTATCCGCAGTCAGAACACCTTCGAACGGATAGGATTTCGCGTACACGATATGGTCTGGCGAAATCGGCCCACCGCCGTCATCGAAACGGCCGGAGACCGCGACGGAAGCTCCATCTGCACCCAAACCTTCGGCCAACACCGAGCGCCAGATCGCAACTTGCGCGTCGGATGGAACCGAACACACCGGTACTGTTAATGGCACGCCCCTCGCAGCGTATTCGCGCTTCAACGTATCCATCACGCGACCATAGACTGCACGGATCTCGGCTTCGGTATCGCCCGCAATAAAGACGCCATGATTCTCAAGAAACATCAGCGTAGGCTCGCGACCGTTCTCGGACTTGTAGGTCTGGATCGCCTTACGCACAACCATGCACAACGTGTAGCCGGGATCAACATAAGGCACCCAAAGCGCATCCGGGAACAAGCGAGCCGCAGCCGCACGTCCTCCTAACGCACAGGTCAACCCGTTGACCGCCGCAGGATGGGTATGCACGACGTAAGTCGCCGAAATCGAGTCATGAAGCGGGGCTTCGACCGAAGCGCGTCCAGGCGTCTCGGGCTTGACCGCCGCAGCCATCATGTTCTTGACCAACTCTTCGCGTGCAGCAGGCTCCGAAGGCGTAGCCGCCGCAAAAAGACGCGACAACACCGCACGGTCCATAGCGACGAACGTTTCAGGCTTAAGCGCCGCAAGCGTCGTCCCGGAAGGCTTCACCCACAGCGTATCCGCCGTTTTACAGGACGTGTTTCCGCCCCCAGCTTTAACATATTCCACGGTTCCGAACTCGTGTGAGAGCTCCGTGATGGTCTCGAGAATACCCATTTTGTAAAAATTCCTAATTCTGCAAATCCCGAATTCAAACACCCAACATGCAACTCTCAGCTCAGTTGCATATTCACGAGAGAGTTGAACGTTGAGCGTTGGATATAATTCCCCAGTCCATCAAATCGTTTAGCGCTTCGCCAGCACATTGGCCTCGTAGGCCTTGACGTCCTTCAGCCACTCCGTATCCAGCGGCACATCTTCATCGGCGCAGAACTTATCCCAGATAGCGCCGAACGGCAGGGTCTTGGCCGTCTCGGTCCAAGCCAGACGCGAGGTCAAGTCTCCGCACACTTCCGCACCCTGCATCAGCTTAAGCGGCTCCAGCAACGCGTAGAGCAGAGCTCTCTGCATCGCTCGCACACCGATCACCCACGCCGCGATACGGTTGATGCTCGCATCAAAATAGTCCAAGCCGATATGCACGCGTTTGAACTGGTCGAGACGAACCAGCTCTTGGGCGATCGCGATCAAGTCGTCGTTCACGATCACGACGTGGTCGCTGTCCCAGCGCACGCCGCGGCTCACGTGCAGGAGAACTTCCGGCACGAACAACAGGCAGGAAGAGAGCTTGTCGGAGATCGTCTCGGTCGGATGAAAGTGTCCCGCGTCGAGCGTCAGCACCTTCTGGTTCTTCACGGCGTAACCCATGTAGAACTCATGCGAGCCGACCGTGTAGCTCTCGCCCCCGATGCCGAACAACTTGGACTCTACCGCGTCGAGCATGTACCTGGGATCAAACTGCTCTGCGAAGCAAGCGTCCAGCGAATCGTTGAGGATCTTGCGGGGCGTTTCGCGGTCAGCCGGGATATCCTTATAGCTGTCAGGAATCCAGACGTTGTTTACGCAGGGAGACCCCAACGCCTTGCCAATGGCAGCCGCGATGCGTCGCGTCGCGATCGTGTGCGCAATCCAGAAATTGCGGATCTTCTTGTCACGGCTGGAGAGCGAGAAGCCGTTGAACATCGGGTGCGAGAAGAGGGTGGGGTTGAAGTCCATCCCCAGCTTGTTCTTCTTGGCCCAGGCGATCCAGTTCTTCATATGCTCAGGCTGAAGCTCGTCGCGGTCGACCTTCTGACCCTTTTCGAACTCGGCATAACAGGCATGCACATTCACGCGGTGCGAGCCTCCGACCATAGAAAGCACGAACTCGATATCCCCTCGCAGTTCCTGCGGGGTGCGGGCGCGGCCGGGATAATTACCCGTCGCCTGGATGCCGCCTGTCAGATCGCCTTCGGGATTCTCAAAACCGCGCACATCATCGCCCTGCCAACAGTGTAGCGAGACCGGTATCTTCAGCAGTTTCTTCAAAGCGGCGTCGACATTGACCCCCAACTCCGCATACCGTTCACACGCGAGTTTATAAGCCGCATCGATGTTCTTTTTGCTCATGGAATGCCCTGTTCCTCGTTTGTTTCCAGCGATGCCGGAAAGAATTACACCTAGCACCCGGCTACAAGGCACCTGCGTCGCCCCGCAGACCGAAAATAGCTTTCCTTACAATGTCATGTAAGATACACCAATCGCGCCGCGCATTCCAGCCGGATTTTCATGTCGTTACCAGCAAAAAATTTCGCGGTAACGAGGAGCCCAATATGAGAGGATCAGATCAGCGCCCGCACGGTCAAGAGCCATCAGCGACTCGCGCGCCATGCCCAGAAGATCGCCCCAGCCGCGCTCAGCCGCCGCAATCAACATGCTGTACTCGCCGCTCACGTTGTAAGCGGCCACAGGCAGGTCTGTACGCTCACGCAACTTGGCAAGCACGTCCAAATAGAAAAGCGAGGGCTTCACCATCAGGAGGTCCGCACCTTCTTCTTCGTCGAAGTCCGATTCCCGCAATGCCGCACGAAGATTGCCATAAGAGGCTTGGTATCCTTTGCGGTCGCCCGCCGACGGCGCTGAATTCTCGGCATCTCTAAAGGGGCCATACAAAGACGAGGCGAATTTGGTTGAATAAGACATCAGCAAGGTCTGATCGAAAGCGTTCTCATCAAGCGCCTCGCGTATCCCGAGCACTTGTCCGTCCATCATCGCGCTGGGAGCCACCACGTCCGCGCCCGCCGCAGCATGAGAAACCGCCACGCGCGACAATAGGCCGACAGCCGCGTCATTATCCACCTGCCCGTGGCGGTCAAGAGGTCCACAGTGGCCATGCTCCGTGTATGCGCAAAGGCAAACGTCCGTCATCACCACCAGTTCAGGAAAAGTGCGCTTAATGGCAGGCACAGCCCGCTGCACGACGCCTCGCTCATCGTATGCACCGCTGCCGCCCAAGTCCTTTGCGCCCTCCGTCTGACCGAACAACAGCACGCCGCCAACGCCTTGCTGAACCACAGGCTCCAAAGCTCGCAAGAGCGCGTCGATGCCCAGCCGATTCTGCCCCGGCATGGCGCTGATCGGCTCACACCGTTTGTCGCCCTCAACCACAAAAATGGGCCAAACAAACTTGGAGGGCGGCGGCACTGGGGCATCAAACAATTTACGTATGGCAAGCGTGCGGCGCAGGCGGCGCAGGCGGACTTCTGGAAAACGCATAAGCACCTCAATCGGGAATGAACAAAACCTGACCAACACGTATGGACGACGGATTCGTGATTTTGTTGGCTTTCATGATCACATCCATGCTCTTGTTATACCCACGCGCAATCTCCGAAAGCGTCTGGCCGCGTTCCACCTTGTGCTCGTAGCCTGCCCCCGATCGAGCGGGTGCAGCCACGTAGCCGCCGGCCGCAGCCCGCACCGGAGCCTGCGTCGCGGAAACGGCGGACCGTGCCGCATTGATCTCAGATTGTTGCCGCGCGGCAATTTTTTCAATACGTCCCGCCAAGTCGTCCGTGATTTCTTTTTTCAACGTCTCCCGCTCAGCGCGAATGAGCTGAATGTCGCGACGCAGAGCAATGATGTCATCTTGCGATTTGGGGGCCGCCCCCGCTTGGGACTCGAGCCTTGAAAGACGAACATCGAGCTGTTCCTGATTACGGTTCAGCACCGCCATTTGCTCGGACAACTGACGGAACTCGACATTCATTTGCTGCGTGTTTGTCACAATCCTCGCCACCTCCGGATTGCTCCGAGGCTGTTGTTCAAGAATGGTTCCTTCGAACATCGGCCCCGTGCATCCGGAAATGAAAAAGGAACACCCCAACAGAAACAGGATACGAACCACCTTCATCGCCACCTCCTCCACCCTACACGCTGGGCAGAAAGTAAAACACCAGCCAAACGGCAAACGCCACACAGAGGAAAAACAAAAAAGAGCGGCGCCTATCCTCCACGATATCGTCCGCCGACGTCCGCCGCAACTGCCGCAGACCGCCTGCCGAAATATAATGAAAGAGTTTATATTTGCCACGATCGACCCCAGGGCGCCGCCGCTTGCGGAAAAAATGCGTCTTGCCGCCCGCGTCTTCCCGCACATCCAAACGCCACGCAGCAGACGCGTACCCCGTCCGGCTGCCGACGAAAACACTCGATGTTCCGGGCGTCAGAACGCGTTTACCAGCTTTCGGCGACATATCCCCTCCGATTCCCCGTTTACGGAACGATGATTATCTGCCCGGCCCGGATACGTCCGTCAGGATCGATCCGGGCACGGTTCGCATCCCGGATAATCTTCCATTTCGTCGAGTCTCCGTAATATTTTTCCGCCACGCGAAACAGCGAATCGCCCGGTTGCACCACATAGGTGCGAGGCTCCTTTCCGGTTTTTTCGACTTTTTCCTTCTTATCGCCCCTTCCGAACAGTGACAGCGCGGAGAGGTCCGGTTTGTCAGGCTTATCTGACGCATCGGACTTGCCTGGCTTAGCAGTAACTGGCGGAACAGCCGGAGTCTCGGGCTCGCCCTCAAGTCGCGTCTGAACTTTCTTGAGCACAGCCTCCGTCGACGGCATATCCACCAGCGGTTTGCGAGTGGTCGTCTTTCCACCTTCTTCAGCAAGCGCCTCAGCCTCCTCCCGCAAAGCACGCAAAGACTTGCCATCGGTTCTCGCGGTTGTCTTCTCCTTGTCCCCCGCTTGAACAGCCGCTTCAACGCGCTTCAGTAAAGATTTGGGCTGTTCGGGAACACTCTCGCTGACACGCATCTTCGTGAGAATATCACGCAGCCGCTCGTTGTCGCCTTTGAGTTTTGAAAGCTCCGTTTCAGCCGTCACCTTGGCCTCGCTAAGAACCGATTTTTCACCCTCGAGCGTCGTAATGATGCGGTTCAGCCGCTCGTTCTCCTTCAGCAGGTGAGCTTGTGATATCCCCTGTACAGAATCGCCCACTTTCCGCAGGATCTGCGGTGCCAGCAGCTGTTCCGCTATCCGTATGCGCTCTTGAGCCAGCGTGCTCTTTTCTGATTCTGGCCGAAGGTATAAGTATTGCTTGTAGTGATAGATAGCACCCACATAATCTTCCTCGTGATCCTGGAGGAGCGTCGCAAGTTGGAAATGCGCAGAAAACGAATGGGGCTCTTCGATCAGCACCCTATTGAAGAGACGGACAGCTTCTTTGAGGTCGCCAGACTGTTCCGCAGCAAATGCCTTACGGTAAAGTGCCGACCCACGCTCCTTCGTCTCATCTTTCGCAAGGCCTGATTCGCCATTGCACCCCGGGCCCAAGAGGACCAGGCAAGTGAACAAAAAACTTAAAACTACTTGAACCATCAGATCTGACCCCTGAAAATGAAAATCATTTTCACTCATTTTTCGTTTGGTTTACGCGCTTGGCTCGCATATCATCATAACTCGGTTCAAAAACCGAGCCAGAGCCAAACCGTACCGTAATGACCAAAAAAGAATAACGTCTTATTTTACTTATCTCCTGAAGAATGACCACTGAAAACGACAAAAATCTTTGGCTCTCGGCGCGGATACTCTTAGGAGAATCCGGGAGCCTGAGCGTAATCATGCCCGCTTACGGGTTGGAAACGGTGATCGAACACAATATTGAGACCGTTTGCTCACTTTTACGCGGGAACATTCCTTTCGAAGTTTTGCCCGTCGATGACGGCAGCAGAGATCGTACCGCTGAGGCGATCCGTCGTGCTGCTGCAAAAGATCCGGAACACGTTCATCCCGTCTTTGTGAAAATCAACGCGGGCAAGGGTAATGCCCTTAAATGCGGGTTTGCCGCCTCGCACGGGTCGCACATCCTGCTACTTGACGCCGATCTCGACCTCTCCCCTTCGCGCCTCACCACCTTCTTCGACATCATGGCCGAGCGGAAGGCTTCTATCGTCATCGGCTCCAAACGCCACCCCGACTCGGTCATCGACTACCCGTGGCACCGACGCCTCGCCAGCGGAGTTTACTACTCACTTGTACGCCTGCTGGTCGGTCTGCCGGTCTCCGACACCCAGACCGGCATGAAACTATTCACGCGTGGCGCTCTCGGCTGGGCCTTTGACCGCATGTTGGTCAAGGCCTTCGCTTTTGACCTAGAGGTGCTCTCGATAGCCCACGCCAAAGGTTTCACGGTGGCCGAAGCCCCTATCGAAATGCACTTCGGACAGAAGGTCGGATGCCTTTCATGGAAAAACGTGAAGCAGGTCATGAACGACACGCTCGCCATCTTCTATCGCCTGCGCGTCTTGCGTTACTACGGCAGCGTCGAAGTGGCGCCGCACCCTGACAAACCGTTCTTCGTCTCCGTGGTGATCGCATGCCCCGGCCCCAGCCCTTACCTCACTGAGTGCCTGAATGCCCTCGCCCACCAAACCTATCCGCACTTCGAGGTGATCGTCCTGCCCGACACCCCGACCGACTTAGGGCACTGTCCTTTCGAACTCCATGTGAAACCGACCGGTAAGACCCGTCCAGCCGAAAAACGTAACGACGGTATCCGCATGGCCAAAGGTGAGGTCATCGCCTTTCTCGACGACGACGCCTACCCCGTGCCTAATTGGCTCGAGCATGCCGTCAAATACTTTACCTTACCAGACGTCGGCGGCGTCGGTGGTCCGGGCGTCACTCCGCCCGGAGACCCGTTTATGGGCCAAGCCGGCGGACGCGTCTATGCCAACCTTTTCGTTTCAGGCAACTACCGTTATCGCTATATCGGCGACCGCATCCGTTCCAATGTCGATGACTTCCCGAGCTGCAACCTCTTCGCGCGGACCGATATTCTCAAAACCATCAACGGTTACCGCACCGACTTTTGGCCGGGCGAAGACACGATTCTGTGTGCCGATATCGTACTCGGCCAGAAAAAGCGCATCGTCTACGACCCGTGGGTCCAGGTTTTTCACCACCGCCGTCCGCTCTTTGGTCCGCATCTGCGCCAGATCGGACGTTACGCGCTGCATCGAGGTCATTTCGCTAAGCGATTCCCGGCCACATCACTGCGTATCAGCTATCTGATTCCATCGCTTTTTGTCGCGGGCCTTGCAATCGGCGCGGGCCTCGCGTGCCTCCATCCTTGGTTGCGGCTGGGGTACTTTGCGACACTCGCCTTCTACGGTCTGGTAACGCTGTTGTCGACCGCCTCGCTAAACCCGAAGCTATGGATAGCCACCTGGTTCGGCGTCATCGCAACGCATCTCGTTTACGGTTTCCGCTTCGCCCAAGGGCTGCTCGCGCGCCGCATGCCCTGCGAAGTTGCCGCTTTCGACCACCCCGCAGAAAAATAAGGATCATCGACATGCGCATGTCCCTGTTTCTCGCACTTGCCGCGTGCCTTGCAGCCGCGCCGCTTCTCGCCCAAAAAAACGGACAGACAGACAAAGTCACAATAGAGTCGGTGGCCGCCGCGATCCGGCAGGCCGACAAGCGGCACCCTCTGCTCTTCGCCGACGGCGTGACCTTCTCAGCCCTTCGCAAACAAGCCAAAAAGGATGCCTATTTACAAAAGGCGCTGGGGCGTATTCTGTTCGACGCCGACAGTATGATAGCCTTCCCGCCCAGCGCACGCGAAATGGAAGGCCGTCGTCTGCTCGGAGTCTCGCGCCGCGTGCTCCAACGCGTCTCAACACTCGCGATGGCCTACCGCCTGACCGATAAGCAAGCCTATCGCGACCGCTGCGCCGCGGAAATGAGTGCCGTGGCCGGCTTTACCGATTGGAACCCGTCGCATTTTCTCGACGTGGCTGAAATGACCCTCGCGATGGCTGTTGGCTACGACTGGCTCTACAACGATCTCGATGCGGCGACCCGCACAGCCATCGCAGAAGCCATTCTCGAAAAAGGGTTGCGCACCTCGCTGAAGCACACAGGCTGGGTCAAAGCCAGCAACAATTGGGGGCAGGTCTGCCACGCCGGCATGCTGGCAGGAGCCTTCGCTTTGATGGATCAGCAGGAAGCGCTCGCGGTACAGATCGCGCATCGTGCGATTATCAACCTCCCCCGTTCGATGCACGCGTTCGAACCCAAAGGGTGTTACCCCGAAGGTCCCGGCTACTGGTCCTACGGCACAGATTTCAACGTGCTGGCGATTGCCTTGCTTGAAGGCGTCCTGAAATCAGATTACGGCCTGACGAGCCTACCCGGGTTTGCCGCCACAGCCGACTACCTCGATCTCGTGACAGGTCCTTCCGGCATGACCTTCAACTATGCCGACGGCGGAATGGGACGTGGGACCGACTGTGCCTCGTGGTGGTTCGCAAAACGGTTCAACCGTCCCGACATCCTCGCGTATTTCGAAAAAGACGCTTTCCTCGAGTATTGCGGCGACCGCAAGTCGGCATCGGCGACCCAGAAAGGAAACAGGCTTTTCGCCTTCACCTGCTTCTGGCTCCAGCCCCTGTCCGCTGACCTCATGCCGAAGGCACCGCTAACCTGGTTGTCTGAGGGGCCGGTGCCGATTACAATCCAGCGCTCTTCTTGGAGCAACGCCAAAGCCCTCTTCGTGGGACTTAAGGCGGGCTCACCCTCGGGCCCACATGGACACATGGATGCGGGCTCCTTTGTGCTCGATGCGGAAGGGGTTCGCTGGGCATACGACATCGGAGCGGAGAGTTACCACCGCATCGAATCGCGTAACATGGACCTATGGAATTCCAAACAGACCGCAGACCGTTGGCGTGTCTTCCGCCTGAGCAACCTCAGCCACAACACGCTTGTGATCGATGGCCAGCTTCAGTTAGCGAAAGGTAAGGCCAAAGTCGTCTCTTTCCGCGAGGGACCCGAGTCGGAGACGGTGCTCGACCTTACAGCGGTCTACACGAACGCGACACAAGTGATCCGCACCGGTACGTTACTGGCCACCGGCGAGTACCGCCTGACGGACACGCTCAAGGGGCTCAAGCCCGGCGCGATGGTGCGATGGGGGATGGTCACTCGCAGCACACCCGATGCCCAACGCAACGGCACACTCCTTCTCCGGGAAGCGGATAAGCAACTCTGGCTCAGCCCGCTGCACAATCCCGACATCGCGTGGAAGACCTTCGAGGTTGCCAAGACCCCCAACGAGTGGGACTCCCCCAACACAGGCATGGTGATGGTCGGCTTCGAAGCAGCCGCACCCGCGTCCGGCGAACTCGCCCTTGTTGTCCTTTTTACCCCCGGCGGCTTGAAGCGGTCCTTCTCACGTTAATCCTTCTTTTGGCAAAAAGGGCTGCCGATTTCAACGACCTGCTCGCTCCTCGTGCGAGCCACGTTCATTTTCGGACTATTCGACAATAACAATGGGTGAACTGGCCGGTTTTTAAAGATTCAAGTATTTGCAAGTCATCACGTTAACTTTCAAACTTGATCCCTGTGAGATCGCATAAGACTTTGGCTGGGGTCATGCTCTACCCGAACAGGTCTCTCCTGTCGCATTAGGACAGGCGACGGTACCAACAGACACGTCGATCACCGCTATGTTACCCTTTGAAAAAGGGCCCGGGTTCAACACTACGGTCCGACCTAGATGAGTGCGCGAGGCCGCTTCGTGAATATGGCCGGTAAGACAATAGGCCGGATGCACCTCGTCAATAAAAGCCCGCAATGCATGAGACCCCACGTGACGTCCGTCAGGCAACAGGTCGGCGGAGGTACCGAAAGGCGGTTGGTGCGAAACGAGAATGAGACGTTCGCCGTCGCCGCCGCAGCTTACACGTATCTCTCTCAAATAAGCGGCTCCCTCAGCCTCCGAATATTCGTTGGGCGTCCGTCCAGGACAGGGCAATGCCCCCCCCATACCCGCAAGCAGCCAACCGCCCAAGGGAAGAACACAGCCGTGCAGGTTGTGGCAGTCTTGGAGTTCAGCGCCGACGGGCATGGCGTCGCAATTGCCGGTAACGAAATAACACGGCACACCCTCCACACGAATGTCGTCTGCCATTTTCTGAATGCGCGCATGATCGCCGAACGTCGTGAAATCGCCGCAAACAATCAGCGCTCTCGCTCCCACACACACGTCGCGCAACGCATCTACATGCGCCACGCTATCGTGCAGATCTGAAATGACAACCAGCTTCATGAACGATCACCCTCCGTGCACACCATGGCCGCCCGCTATTTCTTTTGCTCCCCTTTGATCAATGTGCGGAACATCTCACCGGAGGTCCGGCAGGCAAACAGTTCCTTCAGCGTCTGTTCTTCGTGCAACACCGCCAGGGCCGAACTCATAAACTCCATATACGGTGCTGCGTTTGCGGACGGACATAGCGTCAGGATGATGACACGCGAAGGGAGGTTGTCCAATGAATGAAAATCGACACCTTCGTTTCTCAGCCCGACCGCGCAGATCAGCCGCTCGACCGCATCGGTCCTCGCATGCGGGCAAGCGATGCCATGCCGCAAACCGGTGGACATGGCGTCTTCCCGTTTGAGGGCACAGGCCAACGCGGCGGCAGGGTCCTTGACCCAGCCCAGACGATTCAAAACATCGATCAGTTCCGCGATCACCTCTTCCCTCGTTGTTCCCTTCAGCCCAGGGATCAGGGCATCTTGGGTCACATACCTCGCTAACGTTTGCCTCCTGCTGTTGTTGGTCAACTCCACCTCGGAAAGCCCCCTGTGCAACTCAGCTCCCAACGGTTTCCGCAGCTCTTCCAGCGTCTGCTCGAACTCGACGATCACTTCGATCATCATCATACGGATTAACGGCTCAGCTTCCGACGGAGCTTCGAAAGAAATGGTGTTCCCGACATGTCGGATGCTGATTATCGAATCCTCTTTGCGGGCCTGATAGAGTCCCTCGCTTATGTTCAGAGCGTGCGCAAAGAAACCCTCCTTTTGAAGAGTATTCATGATCGAATTGATCAGTAATCCGGCAACTTCCTCATTAGGAAAAGTGTAGACGACCGGAGGAGCGTCCACGGGCACGGGCTTGCCTTTACCGGACCTCAGCCCCCCGCCTTTCCAATTGAAGGCCCCGACCAGAAAGGGGGGCGCGATCATCGTGGTCAGCAGAGTCATCATCACCGAGACCCCGAAGATCTCTTTCGAGAGAAAGCCGGACGACAAACCTATGCCTGCGATAATCAACGCGACTTCGCCGCGCGGAACCATTCCCACACCGACACGCAAGGCCCCTCTGACATTGAAACCGCACAGGAACGTCGGAAGCCCACAGCCGACCATTTTCGCCACGACCGCAGTCGCCGTATAAATCAGTCCGAAGAGCAGGACCTTCGGTTCAACCAACAGACTCACATCCACCATCATACCCATGACCACAAAGAAGACCGGAACCAAAAGGCCGAACACGGGCTGCAAGTGCTCGCACACCATGTGGCTGATATCCGTGCGAGAGAGCGAGAGCCCCATGACGTAGCTACCAATGATCATGCTAAGGCTCGCCTTCTCGAAGAGGCCCGACACGATCAAAGCCAACCCCAGCGCCAGGATGGCGATCTCGTTATGTCCACCCATCCCCTTCAAAAACATGCCGATTTTCCGCGCCGACAGAATGCCGACAACCGTTGCCGCCAACCAGATGCCGATCGATTTCGCCGCGATGAACCCGATGCTTCCCCAAGCAATATGATTGGTTGCAGACACGCCGGCCTTAGCGATAATCCCCATGCCGATCGCCAGCATGATAATGCCCAACACATCATCGATCACGGCACCGGCCAGAATCGTCACCCCTTCGGGAGAATCCATCTTCTTGTTTTCGGAAAGAATGCGGGCGGTGATACTCACCGATGTAGCTGTCGACATAACGCCCAGAAAGACGCAGGCCGGAGTCACCACGGTGTAGGCTCCCGGAATAATCCAAGGCAACAGCCAGACTCCCAAAAGGTCACCGCTCACAAAAGAGGCCAAAACACCGCCCAACCCGACGAGGCTGCCCACGACTGAATACCGCAAAAAAAGTCTGAGATCCGTTTCGAGTCCCACGAGGAAGAGCAAGATCACGGCGGCCAACATGCAGATACCGTAGAGTTCCGGCGAAACAACAAAACGGAGTTCATGACCTCCATCAGCCAACTTCATGAAAAATTCGGGAAAAAGCCCTTGGGGAAAGCCCAAAAACGTGAACTGCCCCAACGCGTAAGGTCCGATCACGATACCGGCGCACAACTCGCCCAACACACCGGGCATCCGCATACGGTCAAACGCCATGTTGCCGAGCCGAGCTGCAAATAACATCGCACCCAACTGCAGCACCAGCATCATCATGCGGTGTGCCATCGATACCGCAAGCGCACCAGATCCCACCGCCTCTGTAGCCATTGATGAACCTGCGATAGCCACAAAACATGCGGCCATCATCACGGTGAACTGCGATTTGCGAACCCGAGAAAAAAACATACGTTCGCCCCCTTTGATATTACCGACGACTGGCGCATCGTTCAAGGTGCCATGTCGCAACGTTACGACATTGTTTATTTTGTACACGACCGTGCCGCGGCAGTCAAGAAGAACGAATAGCGTTTACTTAAAAGGTCACAGGAATCTTGCTAAATCCTCACTTAGACACATCATTACTTTTCACATTCTCGAGCACAACAGCCTCTCGTCCGCTGATGCCCATATCCTTAAATGCCATCTTGCCTCTTTGTTCGAACCCATCCACGTCACGCGCAAAAAGTCCGTAGGCAGGCATCACGCCGTTGTTCTTGGCATCTGGGTATTTTCCGATCGGACGTTTTGTCGAACCAGGCATTTCAGCGACCTTTTCCCAATTGCAGACATCGAAATCGGCCAGCGTCACTTTACCGATGCGGCCGCCCGTGCTGACGTTGATCTGTGATGCGGCAAGGGAGCGCGCACAGGTGAGACGCTCGATCACAATATCGCCGAGGCTCCCGATCTCAGACTCGCGGTGCGAGTCGCGGTCCTGCAATTGTATGAACACCGGCGCATAGCAATCTTCGACCATGTAATCCCGACAAGTAATTTTGCGGACTTTAGCGCCGTCATTGGACTGGAGGCTGATTGCCGCAATGCAGACGCCCGAAGGCACCGGATTCTTACCTGTCACTTCCCGGTGTTTACGCACCGTAATGCGCTCGAATAATACGTTCTCGATATCTCCCACCGTCTCCGTTCCGATCTTAGTGGCATTACAGGTTGTGGCAATAACGCAATCGCGCACGACGATATCCGACATGACGGGATGCTTATCCGTCGGCACGCTCTTTCCGAGTTCGCTCTTGAGACAGATACCGTCGTCCCCCGTTTCAATATCGCACTTCTCGATCAGCACGTGACGGCAACACACCAAATCGATACCATCGGTGCAGTGCTGTGCGCCGTATGACCGATTCCGGATCGTTATGCCGCTCACCAAGACATCCTCGCACTCTGCCAACCGACAGGTCCAATGCATGCTATGGCGCAGCGTGATGCCCTCGATTCGAAACCCTTTGCACCGTTTGAAATGGATGACGTAATGCGGTCGAGGAACATTCAAAGCCTCGCCATACGCATCGTAAAAACAGTCACCGCCCCCTCAATCACACCTTTGCCGATCACGGCAATGCCGGTCGCGCACTCAGCTCCGACGACAGGCAATTTATCTGTGCCGTAATCCGCCGAAGCGCGGCTGGGGCGCAACACAGCACCCCCGTCGAGTCGTAGAGTTACCCCGCTCTTGAGCGTCAGCGCGGTAACGAGGTATACGCCTGATCGAACGACGACCTCTCCCCCACCCGCCGCCGCGGTCTGATCGATCGCGGACTGAAGCTGCGCCGTACACAAGGTTTTACCCGAGGGGTCCGCGCCAACCTTCACTGCGTCGATCGTGACGGCTCGAACGACAAGCCCAAACAAACCTGCTACCAAGGCCATCAAGCACCGCACAAATGACATTTCAGCACCCTTTCACCTGCTGTAAGCCAATAAACAGGTGTTGGTTAAACCGGGTCAGGAATAAGCGCCGTCAAATTGTGGGTTATCCAATCGGGAAGCCGCGTTTCGTGTGCGATCACTTCTGAGGCTCCGTTGATTTCCAGCTTCAGAGACGCGCCCGAATAGGTGTTGTCGAAAAGATAAGCCTTATCCGAAAGGGAAACCGCTTCTTTCAGTGACGCGAGTGACCGCTCGTACTGTTCAACGACTTTTGCATCCGTTAGGCCGACTCCACCTTGGGTCACACGGAAAGCCACACGCTGCTTGCTGATTTCAGCCGAGGCCACACATACAAAGTAAAGATAGATGCGATAGCCAGACTCCTTCGCTCGACGCATCAACTCCAGTTCGGAGAGATGCGGAAAAGCAGCCTCGAAGGAGATGTCGGCGCCCTTTTCAACAAGTTTTGTCAGCAAGTAATCCGCCAAAATAGCCGCCGCACATGACGGTTTCAGAGAGTGGCAGCCTGTTTCAAAAAGTTTAACGCGTCCGTCCTCAAGCGCGACAAAAGGACAGGGCATCTCATCGTGCGCACGCAACGGGTGCACCTTACAATAGGTCTGAAAATCCTCTCCCGTCAAGGACGGCAGAAAACGCCGCAATGGCACGCCAGCACTTAATTCTAACTGGCGTTGCAACTCCTCAGCATTGACAGCGACACCGGCACAGAACCGCTCAGTGATCGCCTCCAATATCGTCGATTTCCCGGAACCGTTGGGGCCAGAGAAAACGCGCAGTCGTTTAATGCGCTGCGTCTGCGAAGGTGTAACGTTTGTTGACATCGATAGCGCTGGTTTTCAAAGCGATTGTGAGGGCATGGCTCGGAGATTTGATCATGCAAGCATCCGATGCATGCTCAATGAAGTATCCGGCCCGATTGGCGGCACGCGCCGCCTTGCGCGTCGCCTTCCTAGCAAGTAAGGCGACGCGGCCAACATCGTCATCGTCAAAAACGGGCAACAAGTCTGGTGGCCCTTCAGCCATAACACTCCTCGCGGTAAAAAATGCTTGTTTATACCAGATTCCCGTTCGCAGAAAACGAGATCGGCGGGCACTCAGTACTGCACGACCGCGAGGGGCTGACCCTTGGCCACTACCGCGCCGTGCTCGACCAGGAACTTCACCACCTTCAAAGGTTTGTCGGCCTTGATCTGATTGAAAAGCTTCATAGCCTCAACAATACACAAAGGGTCACCGGTCTTTATACTGTCACCCTCTTTCGCTAACTCGGGCTTGCCCGGCCCAGGTGAACGGTAGAAGGTGCCGTTCAGCGGCGCGTTGATGGTCGGGCCGGACACCGGTTCTTCATCCTTTTTCACGGGAACCATAGAAGGCGAAGGTGTAGCCACCGGCAGGTCAGTCAGAGCGATCGGCGTCGTTCCGGCAGCGAATCCCAGACGACTCGCGAGCCCAGCCACCAGTTTGCCGATTTCAGCGTACTTCAGTGTCGCCTCCGCAACTGCGGCCTCGGTCTTCTGACCCACGTCTTCCGTCTTCTGCACGACCGTCTCAGTTTTCGTCTGCCCCGCCCCTTCGAGGTCAGCCGGAATCGCATCACGCTGCCCGACTGGCTTAGCACGCCACTTGAAGTAACCCAAGGCCACTTCAGGAAAGAGGCAATACGAGAGAATATCCTCTTCCTTCTCAAGCAATTTGGAATCGATCTGCGCCGCCGCATCGGCCAGCCCTGGCTTGAGCAGGTCAGCCGGACGGCACGTCACAGGCTTTTCCCCGTTCAATATCTTCTTGGAAATCTTGGCATCAATCGGTGCTGGGGAACGGCCATACAGCCCCTTTACGTAGTCTCGCGTTTCCTGTGTCACCATCTCGTAGCGTTTGCCGGCCAGCACGTTGAGTACCGCCTGAACGCCGACGATCTGGCTTGTTGGAGTCACGAGCGGAGGATAGCCCATATCCGCGCGTGCGCGAGGCAGTTCCTCGAGCACTTCGGGAAGGCGGTCCAACGCGCCCTGCTGTTGAAGCTGCGAGCGGAGGTTAGAGATCATGCCGCCAGGAATATGGTGCTCCAACACATCAGCATCCACCGACTCCATCGCACCCGACGACGAGGGCTCACGCACCTTTTTGAGCGATTTGAAGTGGGCGTTCGCCACGGCCACCATGCGATGGTTTAAGCCCGTATCATAACCCTCACCCTCGAGGATAGCCACCAGCGTTTCGGTCGGCGGTTGCGAAGAAAAACCTGACATGGTCGAGACAGCGGTGTCGATCGCACCCGCGCCGGCCTTGATCGCCGACACATACATCGCCACAGCCATGCCGCTGGTCATGTGCGAATGCACCTGCACAGGCACCTTCACTGACTTGACGAGCGCGGAGATCAGCGCGGTGGCCGCCGCCGGAGTGAGAATACCCGCCATGTCTTTGATGCACAGCGTGTCAATCCCCATGGCCACCTGTTCCTTGGCGATGGACACGAATTTCTCGACCGTATGCACGGGGCTGTAGGTGTAGCAGATCGTGCCCTGTGCGTGGCCGCCATACTTCTTGACCGACTTAATCGCCATTTCGAGGTTTCGCGTATCGTTCAGCGCATCGAAGATGCGAAAAATGTCCATGCCGTTCTCACACGCAATCGCAATGAAACGCTCCAGCACATCATCCGGATAGTTCTTGTAGCCGAGGATGTTCTGGCCGCGCAACAGCATCTGCAGCGGTGTTTTTTTGCAAACCGACTTGAGCTGACGCAGGCGCTCCCAAGGATTCTCACGCAGGAAACGCAGACAGACATCGAACGTGGCGCCACCCCAGCATTCCAGCGAATAGTATCCGGCGTTGTCCACCTCATCGGCGATCGCCAGAATATCGTCCGTACGCATGCGCGTCGCCCACAGCGACTGGTGCGCATCACGCAGCGTGGTGTCTGTAATGCGGATACGTGGTTTCGCGGGACCTGTAACAGGGGCTGTTTTCTTTGTGTCAGCTTTTTTCATAAGACGTCGTTTCTCCTGTGTCCAATGGGGACCAAAAAACAGCCTTTATTGTGACATTTTTATAAAAAATGTCACGCTTGAATTTTTGTCCTATTCCTCATACTCAAGAAGGGATTCAAAAACATCAGACAGGCCCACGTTCAATACATTGAAAAGCTGCACCAACATGTCTGACCAACGATGTAGCGCTGAGAGCGGTCTGGCCCTCAGCGAGCGCCGCGAAATCGCCAGCCGTGCCGTGTGCCCACACCGCCGTCGCGGCAGTTTGCACCGCATCGGCCCTCTGTGCCCACAGCGAGCCAACCATGCCGGCCAGCACATCGCCCATTCCGCCACTTGCCATACCCGGGTTGCCCGTCTTATTCACCCAAGGGACCCCGCCGGGGCAGCATACCAGCGTGCCCGCGCCCTTGAGAACCACAACCGCCTGATACAGATCCGCCAGTTTGCGCACAGCGTCCAGTCGGTTGCCTTGGATGTTTTTTACCGTCTCGCCCAACAACCGGGCGGCTTCGCCGGGATGCGGCGTGAGGATGACCTGCTGCCCCTCTCGCGGCTGCCAGCCCTCCGCACGCATCGCGGCCAAAACGTTGAGCCCGTCGGCGTCCAGCACAAGTTTTCCTGAATACGTCGCGAGCAGATGGGCGACTAGCCCGCGCACACGTTCAGAGGGCGTCATGCCGGGTCCAGCTACAATGACATCAAACCCGTTAAGATCGCATCCCCAGACTTTGAAAGCCTCGACGGAAAGGTCGCCTTGCGGTGCATCCAGCACATGCGTCATCACCTCCGGCACCTGTGCCGCAGCCGCACACGCGCTCTGAGCGGGCACCGCCAACGTCACCAGACCCACGCCGCTTTTAACCGCGCCCAACGCCGCCAACACAGGTGCGTGAGCGAAGCCTGCAGAGCCACCGATCACACAGAGGTGCCCGAAATCTCCCTTGTGCGCATCCCACGCGCGCGGAGCAAAGGACCGCAACAGTTCGGGGATTGCGATCAGCCGGCAAGGCGCATCCGCCACACCTTTGTTGCAGACCTCATCAGGGATTCCAATGTCCGCCACAACAAGATGGCCCACCAGACCAGCTTGTGCCTGATTCAAAAAACAGCGTTTGGGCCGAGCAAACGTCACCGTAACATCCGCATGGATCACCGCACCGGCGGCCTCGCCTGAATCCCCATTCATGCCGGAGGGCAGATCCGCCGCGACCACCAGCGCGTGCTGCCGCATTCCGTTGATCCACCTGATCGCTCTTTCAGCGGGACCCGTCGGCATGCCGTTACACCCTGTTCCAAGTATACCATCAACAATCACGCCGCACCGCAGTACTGTTCCGGAAAACACGGCCGAATCCTCACGCCAACTTTCGGCCGATGACAGCACAACATACGGAACCCCAGACGTGCGCATCTCATCCCACGCCTCACGCGCAGCTCCTTTGAGCGTGGCCGGCACACACGTCATGAGCACCTGCACATGGAAACCGTCCTGGTACAGGCAGCGCGCAGCCACGCAAACATCGCCACCGTTGTTACCGTGCCCGGCGACCAGCAGGACACTCTTGCAACCCCGTAACGCAGCCACCGTTTCTACGACACGTGCCAAAGCCGTTCCGGCACGGTTCATGAGAAACATCTCAGGAATTTCATGTTCCGTCATCGCCGCACGGTCTGCCGCACGCATCTGTTCGACTGTCAGGAAACGCATGTTTACTCTCCGTCCTATGAACCGCGCACGAAATGGACAGCGACTTTCTCGAAACGTTCGGCCGCCCTCCGCACAAACGCCCTTTTCTCCTTATACCGTCCCGGATAAAAGGCGCCCTTGAAGCCAGCCAGTACCAGTTGCTTGAAGGCCTCCATGTCCAACTCGCAAGCATTGGCCACCAGCGCGAGTTCACGGTTTATGTCCGTGTGCGACACGAGCGTGTTGTCGGTTCCAACAGCCACAGCCATTCCATATTCGAGCATTTTTTTGACCGGATGGTTGCGGATATCGCCCGCCAGCTCGGGGATCGTCTGAAGATTGCTGGTGGGGCAGACCTCGATCGTCACGCGCATGGTCGCAATGTAGTCGGCCAATGCATCGGCAAAAGCAGCTTTATCGCCGATCGACGGGTCCCGGATTCGTTCGGGCGCAAAGAGCGACGTGCCGTGTCCGATGCGTTCTGCGTGACAGCGCGCAATCGCCTCGTAAATCGACTCCGGCCCGTATGCCTCGCCGGCATGGACCGTCTTACGGATAAAATGGTGGTGCGCCTTTTCGTAAGCCGCGTAGTGGTGCCCCGCCGGATAACCGGCCTCTTCACCCGCGAGATCAAACCCCATCACCGGCACGCCGTGCTGTTCGCGCGCCACCACCGCCGCACGGACAGCCTCCAGAGATGCAATCGAAACAACCTCCTTGTGTGGCATACCCGGAAGCACATCCAGCAAACGGTCGTAATAGACACCCATGCCTCGACCGAAGTTCCGCATCGCGCAACAGATGATCGCCCACTCGAAGAGGAGGTCTTCTCCTTTCCGCACCGCCTCCGAACCATTATGTTGACGAGCCGCGCGAGCCAGTCCATCTCCGACCGCCTGGAGCGCACGAACGCACGCCTCGCCGGAGGCCACCAACAACTGCGGCGCAAAACGTACCTCCATGTAGCGTACGCCCTGCGCAAGCGCATCTTCCGCCATCTCACACGCCACACGCTCCATGGCCTCAAACGTGCGCAACACCGCGCAGGTATAACGAAAACCCAGCAGATATTCAGGGAGGTCTTTGTAGATAGGCTTGAACACCAATTCGGTCAAACCGGCCACTTCATATGACGGTAGGTCAACGCCCTGTTCGCGTGCCAGTTCAATCAGCGTCGGCACACGTATGGACCCATCCAGATGCGTGTGCAAATCGCTCTTGGGAAGAGCCTGAATCAACTCGCGTGCGATCATCGGAACCCTCCCCTTTGGTTCACGCCGAAGCGGGAATCAATTCAGGCCGCCACTGGTTCAAAAAGCAGACGGCATATCCTCTGAAAAAAAGATAATACGGCAACAGCATCACGGCACCGAAATAGGGAAGGATCATAGGGATGAAACCGATGCAGCAGGTCAACAGCCCGAACGCGAGGATCGCGAACCCCGCCGCGGTGGCGCACGCGATCCCGCAGAACAAGTACCCCATGACCGCAAAAGGGTACTGGTTACAGAGCGCGAAAACTGCCAGCCATGCACGTGACGCTGTCACACCGTGCCAATACATGATCGGAACCACAAAGGCTTTTGTCAGATGCGCGACGAGCTGAGTCACCAGAGCCAGCAAGACCGCGGCCGTCGAACACCCTGCAGCCGGCCCCACCAGCGAGTTGCTCCATACTTTACCTGCCGCCACATATGGCCTCAAGATCATTCCATACGCCACCGCCGCATTGAGAGCGAGGAGCAGAAACACGACCAAAAAAAAGTACACACGCCACATGAACAGTTCGCGCCCGGCCATCCTCGACGCCCACCAACATTGGCTGATCGTAGCGTCCGGACGATACCAGCGGTGAAGGAACATGAAATCTCCCCGCGAGCGCAAGCGACAAAACAAGAGCGCGAATACAATGCCGAGCAACACCGCACCGGTGATTAAAGTCAGTTCCGTCCAACCAATCGACGAAAACACAAACTTGTCCAACGCCTGATCGAACTGCTGTTTGTAAATCTCTAAAGAGCTCGCCCCCTTTGTATTGGGGTTAAAGGAGGACCCTGTGCCGATGTAAGCCATCCATGCGCAAAACCCGATGCTGAACCAACGCGAGATGTCGAAGGGTTTGAACAATACTGACACCATCCCCGCGAACGCCTGCGAAACGGCTATGTGGCAGGAAGGTCGCCTGCCGGTCACCCCTGCGAGCGGCAAGTTGGCCGACATCATCGTTTCCTGTGCCGTCGGAATCGGAGGCGCGTCGCTTTTGAACAGTTCACATACCTGTCCCGCATTACGCCACTCTCCGCCGAATTCCGGCTGCCACACCAGATCCAGATGTTTGACCGTACCGGCCCGCGTCAACGCGTGAAGCTCATTATACGTCACGGGGCCGTGCCGTTCGCCGTCCACCACATAATACCATTTTTTTTCCATGTACCCCCCGGATCACCCGCAATCCAACGAGCCCGTCAGCTCTTTCACAGATCGCATCGCGTGTCTCTGCAGATAATCCGCGATACCCTCGATCACGCGCAACGGAGTTGACGGATCGATAAAGTTTGCGGTGCCAACCGCAACCGCTGTGGCGCCCGCAATCAGAAACTCGATAGCCTGCTCAGGCCCCATGATTCCGCCCATAGCCAAGAGCGGCACCCGAGCCGTCTGCGCGGCTTCCCAAACGAGTTTCACAGCAACCGGATGGATTGCAAGCCCCGACAAGCCGCCAACCTTGTTAGCCAGCACGGGGTGCCGTGTCTCAATGTCGATCACCATGGCTGGCAACGTATTAATCAGGGCCAACGCGTCCGCTCCAGCCTCCTGCGCGGCACGCACAAACACCTTAATGTCGGGCACATTCGGGGCCAGCTTAGGCATTAGAGACAGCCGCGTCACGCGCCGCACGGCAGTTACTAGCGACGCCACCGTGCAGGGATCCGTCCCGAAGGCATGCCCGCCTTCCTTCACGTTCGGGCAGGAGATGTTCAATTCCAAACCGGACACGCCTTCCACGTCGCTCAACCGTCGGGCGACATCCGCGTACTCCTCTTCGCTTGTCCCCCAAATGTTGACGATAACCGGCACACCGATGCTTCGCAGGAAAGGCATGTAGTCTCGCACGAAACCGTCTACGCCAGGCCCCTGCAGGCCAATAGCATTGACCATGCCGCCGGGCACTTCAACGTGCCTCGGCAATGTATTGCCCGGCCACGCATGCGCACGGATCCCCTTGACCGTGATGGCTCCCAGCCTCGTTTCGTCGATCAGTTCGGCGTACTCCTTGCCATATCCGAACGTCCCTGAGGCAACCGTCACTGGATTCTTCATATGAATGCCGCCCAGATCGACACTCAAATCCACATCACGCATCCGCTGCTTGTTTTCGTGTTCCATATCACCACACAATTTCTCGCGCTTCAAAAATAGGCCCATCGTGGCAAACGCGACCGATCCACACCGAGCCATCCTCGCGCCTGAGATTCTGCACGCAAGCCAAGCATGCTCCCACACCGCAAACCATATGTTTATCCAGCGATAGCCACGCGCGGGAACCCGCAGTGATGGCCCGCTCTCCGACCGCTCGCAGCAGGCCGTCCGGCCCGCATGCATACAGCTCCGTACCTAATCCTTCCGTTTTGAGGCGAGCCAGTTCCTGATCGAGCAAAACGGTGACCAGGCCCTTCTCTCCGCGCGACCCGTCCTGCGTGGCCACCCGCACCAGCCACCCCAACCGCTCGAATTCCTCGACCGCTAAAACGTCATCCGCACTCCGGCCGCCAACCAAAACCACGCCCTTCTGAACCAGCAGGCTCGCCAGAAAGCAGAGAGGTGCCACGCCGAAACCGCCAGCAACCAGCACCGGCAAGCCCTTGGGCTCAAGCGGGAACCCGTTGCCCAGAGGCCCAATCACCTGCACCGAATCGCCGGGAAGCAAACGATTCATCTGTTCGGTGCCGCGTCCGACGGTCTTGTAAAGGATCTTCAACACCCCGTTCTCCGCACCAAAAATACTGAACGGTCGGCGCAACGCCACCTGCTCCAGCCCTGGAATCCGTACGTGCACAAACTGCCCGGGGCGAGCCTGCCCGGCTATCGAAGCCGCATCCAACTCCAGCGACCAGTACCCGGCTGTCAGCGGTTTCTGCCGCATTACTTTGCTTGTCACATCCATCATTTCCGAATACTCCGTATCACTGTTGGACTCCGGCACCAGCCTCGGGAGCGACAACCTCCTGCAGAGTCGGAGGCACCGGCGGTCCTTGCGGCGAGATCTCGTTTTGAGCTTCGATGAAATCGACGCGCGCGCGCACGCGTTTGATCTCCGCGTTGACGATCGCCGCCGTTTCCATTTGTCCTTCCACCGTGAGCTTCCTCTGCAACTCCTGCAACTTCTTGACGTACTTTTCCGTGGTGCTGACGACATTCTCAGCGCGATTGCGCTTGTACTCTTCTCGCAACTGGCAATATTTCTTCTGCAATTCAGCGAGTTCGGCCGGCTGCATCACGATGTTTCTAGGCATAATCGCACGGTCCGCCTCGAAACGTCCCAGTTCGTCCCGCACACTCTCCCAGCCGCCAAAATCGCCAGCTCGCTGAAACTTATCCATAAGTTCCGTCAGCCCCGCCAAATACTTCTCTGGCCATTGCGTCACTTTCTCTGCGGCCCCCCGTTCCACTTCGGTCAATTCACCTTCGAAAACTCCACGCATTTTGGCGATTTCCTGCACGCGGTTTTCGGCCGTAGCAGCCAACAGCATCTGCGGCGGTGTCTCGGATTCGGAAGTGCCAATCGTGGACGTGGCCAGCACCGCCTCCGCCGCGAGTTGCTGCTGCGTACCGCGAGCACTTCGGATCGAATCGTTCACGGCAGCCGCCAGATCCATCTTGCCCTCCTGCATGTAGGCTTTCTGCATATCGGTCAGATCGTTGACATACTTCTTACAGAGCGTCACAAGTTTACGACTATGCAACAACCGCTGATCCGACAGCATTTGTCGATACTTATTTTTGAGCACGTTCAGATCTGACAGATCTTCGCCGGATGGCTCGTTCATCTGTCGCGTCTCTTCAAACCGCTTGCGTTCAGACTGAACCACATCCCACCCTTCAAAGTCGCCCAGCGTGCGCCGACGTTCCATCAAGACATCCAACTCGCGCAAATACTCAACAGGCCACGCCCGCTGAAAGGCCGTCCGACCGTCTTCAATCTCTGCCAGTTGTCGAGCATACTCCTGCTGTTTTCTGTTCAGCTCATCCGGCTTGACCACCTCGCCAGCAGACTCATCAGCCCTGTCCGGCAAGGCGGAAAACCGTTTTGACAGCAATGCCGCATCCCCAAGCCAAGACCGAGCATAAAGTTGCAGCGGAGAGGCCATCACACTTCGGCTGTACATCCAAAAGCCTGGACGATAAAAAAGTTTTGTGACGTTTGCGAACGGCCCCCTGGCGACCTTTGCCGCGATTGGTAAGCTGAGCAGATAGATCAGCGCGATACCCAAACCAATCGCACACGCAATCCGCACATCCACCAGCATCGCGTGCAACCGGATCGCACGCCGAATATCAAGCACCTCTGGGTTGTCTGACGAAACATCGCGCAAGCCATCGCAAATCCTGGAAGCGGCCTCCCATTCGCGGTTCTTCAGCGCCTTCCGTGCCCGCAGCAAATCACGCCGCAGGATCAACTCCTGCATTTGCTGCGCTTCAGTCTCGAAACATCGTTTGTCTTCAGCCAGCTCCCTGTATTGCTTGATAAAGGAGGCCGCGCGCTCATAGTTTTCCGCGCGAATCTCGATCGGGATCTGCTCCTTCAGTTGCTCGCGTCGCCGGATGTTCTTCTCGGCTAGATCACGCAGTTCGGACACCTCAGTCAGGAATCTACGCCCTGAAGGACCCGCCGGCTCAAAACCGTGAACCCGTCCCGCCTGGGAGATAACACGTTCGAACCGTTGCTGCTCCGATGCCTCACGCATTTTCTTCAACAGCAGAAGCACGGACTCGTAAGCCCGCGCATCAGCACCACAGTTGCCACAGTACTGCACGCCGACGAATGTTTCCGCACCGCACTCCAGGCAGGCCTCAGACCCATCCCAGCCACACTCGGCGCAAAACTTGATCGAAAGCGGATTGACCGAGTCGCACCACTTGCACCGCCACGTGGTTCTCACCGTAGGTGTCTCCACACGCGTTTTCGTTTGCACGTGGTGCAACGCCTCGTTGAACGCGGCAGCCGACGGCCAGCGTTGTTCTTTGTCTGTGGCCAGAGCCTTCACCACCACATCGCGCAACGCCACGGGCACATCCTGCTCACGAAAATAGCGCGGATTCTGCCCCGTAATCGAGAAGTAGAGCAACGCCCCCAGCCCATACACGTCGGCCCGTTCGTCCGACATACTGGCATCCGACTCCTGCTCCGGCGCTCCGTATCCCAAAGACAACAACTTCTCTCCCGGCACGGTAAGCTTGGACTCGTCCTTATGCATCAGCCGCGCCAGCCCGAAATCCACAATCTTGGGCTCGTTGCTCTTGTCCATCAGAATGTTGCTCGGCTTTAGGTCACGGTGGATCACTCCACTGGCATGCGCATAAGCCACAGCCCGACCTATTTTGAGCAGGAGTTCAACCGCCTCCTCAGACGACAACTGCCCATGCCGCGTGACATATTGATCCAGCGTCAAAGACGGATTGGGGTGCACCAGTCCGCCCGCGCTTGCCTCATTTTTTACGGACTTGTCATCCGGGCCTGCCACATACTCCATGACAATGAACGGGCCGTCATCATCCTCACCCAGCGCGTAGATATGAACAATGTGAACATGGCTCAGAGTGGCGACCGCGCGGGCCTCTTGAAGAAACCGCTGCCGCAAGGTCGGTATCGCCTGTGCCTGATGGTTCAGCCGCTTGATCGCGACAAAACGCCCTAAACGCCGGTCCCTGGCAAGATAAACCACGCCCATACCGCCATTGCCGATCTTACTGTAAATCGTATACTGATCAAACAATTTGTCATTCCGAGGCTCCTCGAACGACGGCTCCGCGCCGGGCACGACCCTCACAGTCGCATCCTGCGGCACAGGAGGAGATATGCGCTCGGTTGGCGGAACATGGACTCTGGCTGTATTATCTTGCTGCACGCGGCTCTCCAAACACTATCAACCGTTTCTGGCTAAGAACCGGACGTAAAGGTCATAGGGTGAAAATGGTAAGTATACGTTCTGCCGACCCTTTCCGTCAATTCAAGCAATCTATCGATCAAACACCACGAAACAGGCGTCATGCGGTGCCATAAAAAGCGATGCCGCCACCCGTCGGTCAGCGGCACGCCGAACGTCCTGTAAAACAAGTCCGGTCTCACCGCTGACCGGATCCCACCGTGTCGGCAAACCGTTCCCCGTATCGCGGAATGTACAGTCCACAGGACCCGCCGCCGCGCTATCATTCACAATATAATATACCTCATGCCGGTCCGAACGTCTGTGCAAGAACACCACATTCAATCCGGCAACTTCCGACTTCCACTGGAAATCCGGATCGGGCATCCCAACCGTAACACCGACCCGGACTATACCGACATTCGCAAGTATCCTTTCTTGCACCTTTGCGAATACAGCTTCCTCGTCTGCCGCACCCGTAGCCACCAGCCACACGCGAACACCATGCGCAGTCGCCTGACGGATCACGCGTTCATTGCCCTTGTCGCTCAGGATTTCTGCTGTGACAGCCAAAGCAGCATAAGATCGGTCCGAATTGAAGCGGATAAATCCGTCTTTGAATGCCGCAGCCTCAAGCATCGTCCTATTAGCATAGTCGCACGCATATTCCCTCAGCGCCTGCGGCGGCTTCTGCGCCCATACGAGAAGGTCCGACGCAGCCTCACCCTGCTGTAACATCACCTGGCACCGGTGCGCATACAGGCACCCCTCCCGCATCTGGCGAAAAGCGACATCCTCTCCCGGCACAGGGTCGTCAGCCTCCAGTAAGATACGTGTTGCGCCCTCGCCCAGCAGGCGGTCAACCTCGTGCTTCCAGGGAAACGGCATCAACATCGCATCTGGCGTCGGCGGAATCGTCTTAAGATTCAAACGGCCAATCACATAACGCCGACCCATTGCTCGCGCTCCGCCGGCCGCACGGATATTCGCATTCCGCTGCGCTTCGTTCCGCGACGGTGAAATCATCGGGCGACGGAAATATAAAGCAACCTCTTCGGGTTCGACCGGCACCTCGTCGATCCGTATCCCCGCCTCCAATCCAGCCTCATGTACCAACTCATCCACGTTCTTTCCGACCCGCTCACTCCACGTCTCGCGGACTGTCTGCACCACTTGCTGTCGCACGTACGCGGCTGTGGCGTCTCCCCCGACCGCCAACCCCGTTAAAGCGGGAAGATGCCGGATCAGCCCCAGACCGCTCCGCTTAAGAAATGCGGCAGGTAAATCACGCGGCCATACCAGATCGGAAGAGGATGGCCCTGACAACTGATACCACGAAACGGTGCTTCCGTAAGTTTTCTTCAACTTACTCTGGCTCGCGAAAAGCCACTGGTTAACATGCCTGAAGAGCGTTGTGCCATCCATTCCATCCATCACCGGCGGGACCACGTCCGCATGACCAAACCGATACACGCGCCATAGGCCTCCCGTCGGTGATTGCCCTTGCGTCAGGTCCAAAAGCTGCTGAATCTGGATCTCTCCTGCCCCCTCCGGCACTGCGAGACGCGCGACCTCCTGAAATGCGCCCCCTGGCAAGTACACCTGTGGCAGCGCATTGGTCGCGAAATCCGCCTGTGTCTTCGCAAGGCCGGAGGACCAGACCAGTTTCCGTGCACGAGGAACCGCAAATAGTTCTTCTGTCGAGAGATAAAAATCCCGGAGCCCCACTTCCAGCCCGAGTTGCCGGGCCCTGTCCGCCACGCTGAAAAGCGCTTCCCAAACCGCCTCGTCGGCAGTCGGCACCGTGAGCAGGATACCTCCGGCACCGACTTCGCGTACGCGTTCAATTTGGCGTAAAACTCGCTGGCCATCGAGTTGGTCCGCGACCAACGTGAGGGCCACGCCCGGACGAGTCGCGTCCGGAAGAGGCTCCTTGAAGTGCCCCTCTAAAACGGATTCTTCACCTTGGATCGGCAAACACATCCACGCATAGATGACACAAACTGCCCACTTTGGAACAACGCAAAGCATGAAAATAGAATGTCACACAAGTTACACAAACGCGTTAGGAAAAGTGCCGCGCTTCAGATAAGGCTTCAACGAATCGAAGCGGCTTTCGATCTCGGCAATATCCTCATGGGACAGGACCTGTTCCTTCATGATTGGCGTTGCCGGGATTGCGCCTTTCGGCCCGTACTCGCGCGACAGCAGATTCTTGAAAATGCCGCGCTTATTCCATACGTAGAGGTGGAACCCCCGCAACTGGTTGCAGGGAATCGTCTCTCTGAGATTCAGCATCAGCAGAAACTTGCTAAAAATGTCATTCAGCGCGAAGGGATCAGCCCCGCTCTGCATCAGTTCCCAGATACGGGCCAGAAGATCCGCATAGACCGCGCGCTCGGTGATCAAGCCCTCCGAGCCCACACGCGCCTGATAGAGCCAACCGAACCCGCCCATCGCACTGAACACCGCTTTAATCGTGGGCTTGGCAGCCACCAGCTCTTTCATACGCGGAGCGATGGGATTCGTTTCTTCTTTAACATAGCCAAAATGCGAAGACTCGCGGGCCAGTTCGATCAGCAGTTTGACCGAAGGCCCCGGCCCCTTGTAGGTGGTGCCTCCTGAGGTCTGGATGATCACCGGCCGATTGGCAACACCCGCCAGCGCACGCCAGTACTGACGCATATCTTCCTCGCTCTTCCCCGAGTCCGGTGGCCGCGAGATGATCGCCGTCGGCGCTAACTTTTCAACATGCCGCGCAAAGGCCAGCATCTCCTCCGTGTCCTTGCCCTGCACGCCGAGGCAAAGCGCTGACCGGCGGCCGCGTAACGCATCGGTAAGCACTTCCATACCGCGCAGCTTTTCATCGGTTGTCAGCAGATCGACGCTGTCACCCGATTGCGGCCAGATCATGCCCGGGCTACCGCACCAATCGACAAATTGCGCCTGTTTGGCCAGCACCTCGTAATCCACCGCCCCCGACTCCGTGTACGGCGTCGACAGGATTGGAAAAGGTCCCCGAACTCGCGGATCGCCAACGACAGGGCCATGGCAAAGGGGCGCGGCACTCTTGCATCCCTGAAGAACGTTGGCGGATAGGATAGCGGATGCCCCGGCCATTGTTGTTCCAAGCATGTGTCGGCGTGTCACAGGTGCTCGATTAGACATAATGATTTCTCTTTTTTATCGGTCAGCATATCATCATTAGCACCAGAAAGCTCGCACGATTAAAACAGCCATATCGGTCAGCATATCATCATTAGCACCAGAAAGCTCGCACGATTAAAACAGCCATCTCAGGTTGACGCCTCCCCAGACGATCTCGTCCGGTGATATGGCGTCGCGGTCAAGGCCACAAGCGCCGCCGATCAGTCCCGTGTATGCCAGCGTGGCACCGACCGTAAAGGCGCCTGTGACCGCGTAAGACGCATTGATCGAAGCCTGATAGTCAGCAAAACCATCATCGGGAGTATGGTAACGGACCGAATTGTAATGGCTGGTTCCTCCGCCCAAAAGGACAGCCCCTCCAGCGGATAGACGTTTGCTGAGAGCCACGCTCTTGTCCAACGCGGCGCGCGCATACACATCCTTGGCCGGATTGTCCTCAAGAAAACCTCCGCCGACACCCCGATAGTCGTAGTACACACTTAAGGATGGCGTCGCAACGGCATTCTTGTATGCCAGGGTCGTAAACAGCTCATAGGTGCTCTTTGAGTTCTTCGGATAGCCGTCGCCCGGAAACGTGTAGAAGATATTGCCAACTGTAACTCCAACCGGCCCAAAGTTCTTCGTGTAAGACGGAGTGACGTTGAACACATTGATCCCGCCGCCCGTCTTGGTCTCCTTGGAGTCTCCCGACCTCTGCGACAAGTCCCAATTCGACCACAGCTTCAACGAGAACGAGCCGTACTCCTTCCCGTCCAGCGCCGCGATGATGCTCGGCTGCGCCACAGCGTGCTTGTCCAGCGCCTTGCCGCGCCACACATACGCCGAATAAATGTCCGTTTTCGCATCGAGCGAAAACGGGCATTTTTCTTCCGCCTGTGTCCGGCCGGACACCATCAGCGCCGCGAACAGCGCCCACATGCCCAACCCCGATGTGACCGATCTTGAGAAGTTCCGCAAAAGTCCTTCGCTGCTTTGTTGTGGTGCCATCAGATATTCCATCCATCCCGATAAGTCGTTTTCACGTGGCGATTGAGTTCCGGCAGATTGGTGCACCGCATTGCGGCACCGTCCCATTCGACGCGGCGTTTAAGGCCCGCGAGCATGGCGATGTTGCCCAGCAAGGCGATTTCCGCTAGCGGCGCGGAATACTCGAAGTTTGCGCAGGCCGGCGCACCGCCGCGACAGGCCCGGAAGAAGTCTTCCTGGTGCGTGCCTTTGACGCGCGGCAACACTTTATCGGGAATCGGGCAAGATCGGTGCGCCTCCTCCGGCACGATGCGGCAGCCGTCTCCGAACTCGCCGATCGTCATGATGCCCTTGTCGCCCACGAGCAGCGAGCCGTTCGTTCCGAAGTTCCGCCCGTATTTCTTCTCCAATTCAAGCAGCAACGGCGGAAGGTTCTGCCACTCGCGCTTGGCGGTGTTCCGCCACCGCTTGCCAACCGTCTTCTCGCTGTATTCCTGCCCTGCCGCAAGCCCGTCGTAGAAGTAGATCTTGACGGGGTCCATGCGTTCTCGGGCGGGAAAATCCCAGCGGATGCGGGTGCGGATCGGCCAGACGCCGTCGATGCCACCGTACATGTCCTCGACCTCCACCGCCTCCGGAGCCTTGAGATTGAGCGCCCAGTAGGAGGGGTCGATGAGGTGGCAGGCCATGTTGCCGACCGACCCGTTGCCGAAATCGTGCCAGAGATGCCAGCCGTGCGGATGCAGGTCCGAATGGTAGTTGCGGAAGGGGCCCGGACCGATCCAAGCGTCCCAGTCGAAGCCCTCCGGCAGCGGCAGAGCGGGCGAATGGTGGCCGTCGTACAGGCCGTCGCACCGCGACGTCCAGCTGTGGACCTCATGCACCTGGCCGATGGCGCCGGCCCAGATGTATTCGCACAGCCGGCGGCAGCCTTCGTTCGAGTGACCGTGCTGGCCCATCTGCGTGACGACGCCGGTGCGCTTCGCCTCGTCCCTGAGCAGCCGCGCATCGGCGATCGTGTGCGTGAGGGGCTTTTCGACGTAGACATGGATGCCGCGCCGCATGGCCATCAGCGCCGGAGGCGCGTGCTGGTGGTTGGGCGTGGCGATCACCACCGCGTCCAGTTCGTTACCCATCGCGTCGAACAGCTTGCGGTAGTCGCCGAAGGTCCTGATCGCGGCGGTGTCCGCCGAAGGGGCCGTCTTGGCGACCTTGGCCAAAGCCGCTTCGATGCAACCGCGGTCGGGGTCCGCAAGCGCCACGACCCGCTCCTTGCAAAGTTCGGGCAGAAGCTCTCCGCAGCCCCGGCCTCCGCAGCCGATCAGCGCGACGCGCAGCGATTTCTGCGCGGTGGCCGATCCTTGTCCGCGCGCGCCCAACACCGATAGGCCTCCGACGCCCGCCGCCACCGTCTTGATGAAATCCCGTCTCTTCATATGCCATCCCTTTCATATTCCATGTTCATCGCTCACTTGCCGCCGAGCCTTAGTTCGTCCGAACGTTTGAACGTGCACAGTCGGCATGCGGCTGCATCCCGGCCGAGCGAATAGCGGCTAAAGCCCCCACCCCTCGCGGTTCGGACGGCTCAGATGCTTGTTGGCTGCGGCGTCATTGGTGAAACGCCCCGTCTTGCCGTCCCAATCCAGCCGTTTGCCGGAACCCTCTTCGATAGTGGCGATGCCGAGCAGCATGATTTCGTTGAGTGGCTGGGAATAATCGAAGTTCGCGCAGGCCGCCGGCCCGCCCAGACACGCGCGCATGAAGTCCGCCTGATGTGAACCGCGGATGCGCGGAATCGTCTTGGGCGGCGGGGTGATCGCGGAACGGAGGCTGTCCGGCACAAAACGCAGGCTCTCGCCAAACACGCCGATGCAGAGAATACCCTTCTCGCCGATCAGAACCGAGGCGCAGCGGCCGAGGTCGATATCGTACTTCTTTTCTATCTCCACCAGTTTCGGCGGCAGATTCTGGTTCTCCTTCTTGACGATGTACTTGTACGTACCCGGCGTCCACGTGCTGTCGTCCCAATGCAAATCGCCTTTGAGCCCGTCAAACCAGTGCATCTCGACCGGCGCGAGGTCGCCGCGCTTCGGGAACTTCCAAACAATGTGGTCGCGGAGTCCCCAAGACCCTTCCGCGCCCGGACGGAAATCCGCGAGCTGGACACTCTCCGGGCTGCCGAGCTTCAACGCCCAGAAGACCGGGTCGATGACGTGGTTGCCCATGTTGCCGATGGTCGCGCTGCCGAATCCGCGCCAAGAATACCAGCCAACGGGGTGCAGCCCGCCGTTGAAACCGCGCCACGCCGCCGGTCCTATCCACGTGTCCCAGTCCAAATCTTTCGGACAGGCCGAATCTTTCGGAAGCGGTTGCTCGCGCGCGTTAACCCGGTCGGTCCAGCAGTAGACTTCGGTGACTTGGCCGACGGCCCCCGTCCAGATGTATTCGCAGAGCCGACGCGCGCCTTCGTTGGAATGGCCGTGCTGCCCCATTTGCGTGGCCACGCGGTGGGCGCGGGCTTCGGCGAGCATCCGGCGTCCCTCCTCGACCGTATTGGCCATAGGTTTCTCGACGTAAGCGTGGATGCCGTTTCGGAATGCGAGAAGCGCGGGCAGGCAGTGCTGGTGGTTGGGCGTCGCGATGAAGACCGCGTCCACGCCGCCGGCCATCTGCTTGTAGAAGTCGCGGTAGTCGCCAAATGCGGCAATGGTCCCCGTCTTCGCGTCAGGCCGGTATTTCGTTAAGTGCTCTCGCGCCCGGGCGATGGCGCGCCCGTCCGGGTCAACAAACGCCACGAACTCGGCCATCCCCGAAGTGGCGATGTTCGGCAACAGCGCGCTACAGCCGCGGTCGCCGCAGCCGATGAGCGCCACACGCAGAGGCTTCGTTGCAGGGTCCACGCCTTGCCCTCGCGTGCCGAACACCGTCAGGCCGCCGACGCCGGCCGCCACCGTTTTGATGAAATCCCGTCTCTTCATATTCTTCACACTTTACCTTCCAAGCTCAGCGTCAACCCTTCAGCCCCCAGCCTTGGCGGTACGACGTCTCCAGATAGCGGTTGAGTTCCGGCATATTGGTGCAGCTCATCCCCGCCGAGTCCCACTCGACGCGCTTCCCGACGCCCGCTCGGACCGCGATGTTGCCGAGCAACACGAGCTCTGCCAGCGGTCCCGCGTGGTTGAAGTTCGAGCAGGCCGACTCGCCGCCGCGGCAGGCCCGGAAGAAATCCTCCTGATGCGTGCCTTGGATGCGTGGCAACGTGCGGGGCGGTTTCGGGAAGGCGCGGTGCGCCTCCTCGGGAACCATCCGGAACCCGTCGCCGTGCCGGCCCATGGTGAAGACGCCCTTGTCGCCGATGATCAGGGAGCCCTCGCCGGTGAACTCCCGGCCGTACTTTTTTTCCAGCTCGGTGCGGATCGGCGGCGCATAGGCCGTTTCGCGCGACATGCGCCGGTGGCCGCCGCCGCCCACGGTCTTTTCGTTGTACGGCGCGCCCGGCGCAATGCCGTCGTACCAGTAAAGCTTGAGCGGGGGCATCTCCCTTCGGGCCGGGAAGTCCCAGCGGATGCGGTTGCGGATCGGCCAGCTTTCGTCGCTGCCGCCGTACACTTCTTCCAGCTCGACCGAAACGGGCTTAGCGAGCTTCAGCGCGAAGTAGGCGTGGTTGATAATGTGGCAGCCCATGTTGCCGATGGTGGCGTTGCCGAAATCGCGCCAGGCGTTCCAATAAAAATCAAGCAGCCCGTTATGGAAGTCGCGGTGCGGCGCGGGGCCGAGCCACAGATCCCAGTCGAGCTCCTTCGGGACCGCGAGCGCGGGAGGGCGCGGCGTGTTGGGGGGCAGCCCGTCCACCCGGTCACTCCAGCAGTGGACCTCCCGCACGGCGCCCACGGCGCCCGCCTGAAGGTACTCGCTAAGGAGGCGCGGTCCCTCGGTCGACTGGCCCCAGTTGCCCATCTGCGTGGCCACGCCGCAGCGTCGTGCCTCCTCTGTGAGCAGCCGTGCCTCAGCGATGGTGTGCGTCAGCGGTTTCTCCAGATAAACATGAATGCCGCGCCGCATGGCCATCAGCGCGGGCAGCGCGTGGTGGTGGATGGGCGTGGCGATGATCACGGCGTCCAGCTCCTTGCCCATCTCGTCGAACAGTTTGCGGTAGTCGGCATACTTCCTGATCGCGGCGGTGTCCGTCCCCGGCGACACCTCGTTAACCCGTTTCATCGCCTTCGCGATTTGGCGGCTGTCCGGATCCACGACCGCAACGAGCCGCTCCCCGCTGGTCACCGGGACATGCGTGTGGCTGCCGTCCCCTGAAGTGACCGTCGTTCCGTGGCCGAGGATCGCCGGGATATGCGCAAAGTTGCCATAGCCCCCGCAGCCGATCAACGCCACACGAAGCGGCTTCTTCGACGCTGCGCCTTGCCCGTGTGCGCCCATGACCGACAGGCCGCCGACGCCGGCCGCCACCGTTTTGATGAAATCCCGTCTCTTCATCTTCTTTCCCCCCTCTTCCTAAAACTTATCTTTCAGACATGTATGCTTTTGCAGTTCAAGCGCCCTGGCGCCAGAATCGCTCACGCATCAAGTGGCAGGCCGCAGGCCGCCAGATGGCACTTGTGAACGATGAAATCGTGTTCGTAGGTGTATGGGTTGACCATCGTTCCGTTCATCACGGCTGCAAACTCGCGCCACTGGTCTTCGTAGCGGTCTTTCAGAGGCGGCATCGCCACGGTCTGCACGCCTTTCTTAAAGCTGCCGCGGTCCTCCTCCAATGCGAGTTTAAGAACGCCCCCGGACATATTGCCTTTCGACTCAATCGGCTCGATCATGATCGTGCCTTTGTCCCCCATGACCTTCAGACGCCGATGCTCAAAGCCCTTCGCCTCGGTAATGGATGTGCGCAGGGTGGCCAGCCGGCCACCGGAATATTCGAATACCGCCAGGCAGTTGTCCAAGACGCCATCGGAACGGGACTGCCGCAAATAGGGATGAATCTTCCCGGGCTCGCCCATCAGTGTCACCGCGATATCGATCAGATGACATGCGAGAATGTAATGAATCCCGCCCTTGTAGTCTTTGATGAGGTCCCGGTACTCCTTCCCATCGTACCGCCCCATGGACGCGTCGAGATCAAAGACGTTGCCGACCAGCCCGTCCTTGACGGCTTTGATGCAGAACTGCACGGCCGGATTGTTGCGGTACATGTAGCCAACTTGGAGCGTCAGGCTCCGGGCTTTCGCCTCATCCAACAAGGCTTTGAACTTCGGCAGCGATTCGCCACACGGCTTGTCGAGATGAATGTGTTTTCCCGCCCGGATGCAGCGCAGGGCTGGGGGGATGCAAACGCGTTCTTCGGTCTCGATCGCTACGGCCTGAAGGCCGGGGACCGCGAGCAGCTCGTCTTCAGACATCACTTTCAAGCCTTTGAACGCATCGCTCTTCTGCGCCTTTTCACGCAGCTTCGGATCATCTTCGACAAAGCCGACCACTTCGAAAAGATCTGTCAGCTTGCGCAGCGTACTCATCTTGTATGCGTGCTGGTTGCCGGTGCCGATCTGCGCGATCTTGATGGGCTGCCGCTTGGCAGCGGCCTCGCCCTGTACGGCGGACACGCCGCTGGGCAGGGCCGCCCCCGCTGCGGCGAGCCCGGAAGTTGTGAGAAAAGCCCGTCGTGAAAAAGATATCTCGTTTTGCATGTGTTGCGTCTTTCTGTTATCTCGCACCCATCTCGCTTCCCATGGGGAAAACCGAGAACGTTCCGGTTCCTATGATTGGCAGTAATTATGCGAGGAAGGGTGTAAAAGAGTCAATCCCGTGTTGCCATTACTTTCGCCGAGATGTTTGGAAATGGGAGTCATACTGTTGTGTGATGTGGCATTTAAAAACGGCCTATAGGGTATGCAAACCCTAAAGGCCGTTTGAACTATCGAGCCAAAATCAGCGTGCCGGCGTAGCGGACCTCCAGGGTGGCCAATCCGTTGGCGGCGGTGACGACCGTGGCGAAAGCTTGGCCTGCCGGCACCCCCGTGATCTCCACCTCGGTTCCCGGGCAAAGGCTGCCGAACACGTCGTCATCACCCTTCCACACCCCCTCATCCCGCGCAAGCCGGGGGTAAACGAAGATCCCCGAATCCCCGTCCTGCATGATGAACTGCCGGCAAAGGCGCGCCGTCACCACGCCCCGCAGCCGCACGGCACGGCCCTGCCGGATCTCCTCGCCGGCCAGCGCCTTGACCTCGCCGATCCGCGTGATCGCGTTGGTTACCGCCGCGCCCTGCGCAGCGTGGAGCAGGCAGATCAGGCTTGCCAGACAGGCGAATGCCTGTTTCACCGCCCGGCACCTTCCACCATCGGCGGCACGAGGCAGCAACGTATGGATGTCCGTTGTCTTCATTGCGGAACGCGAACCTCCCCCTCCCCCATAGCCAGGCCGGCAAAAAATTCGACACACTTCGCCCTGACGTAACTTTTGATTTTACGACTTGGCATAGCAGAAGTATATAGTAATGGCTTCAAAACGCCCATTGGCCAGGCGACCAATGAAGAGAGTCAACGCCGATTCGGATTTTCTTCTGCGCCGGAACAGTCCAGATTCCGCTTGCTCCAACCCCGCCCCGCGTGTCAAAATAGACATAGTGTGAGACTCATGAAGGAAGCGGGCTTGCCGACCGGCGGGCATAAACCAAACGGATTCCCAATCCCCAACCCACCATGCGCATACTTTCATTATCCCTTCTTCTGCTCACCGCCGCTCACGCGGGTGACCCCCAAAAAACGGCGTTGCTCGCGGGTGCGGCCACGAGCGACATCACGCCTGCGCTGGGCGCGGCGATCATCGGCGGATTCCTGCCCATTCCAGCCTCCCATGTCCACGACGAGTTGCACGCCCGGTGTCTGGTGCTCGACGACGGGCAAACTAAGCTGGCTCTGGTGGTTCTGGACCTTCTGGGCATCGGCGACAGCGTGAGCGCCGAAGCCAGAAAGCTCATCTTGAAAGAGGTCGGCATCCCGTCGTCCAACGTGCTGATTTCGGCCATCCACACGCATTCGGCCGCCAGCGCCTTGGGTACGGAATTCGAGTCCCCACAGAAGGCCGACGATTACCAGCGCTTCGTGGCCCGCCGCATCGTTGACGGGGTGAAGTGCGCGGCCAACCGGCTTCGACCGGCCGAGCTCGGCTTCGCGACGGTCCAGGCATCGGAGCACGTGTTCAACCGCCGCTGGTTCCTCAAATCGGGCGCCATCCCGAACAACCCGTTCGGAGGCACCGACCAAGTGAAGATGAATCCGCCGGCCGGCAGCCCGGACCTGCTGAAGCCGGCCGGCCCGACCGACCCTACGGTGTCGATCCTGGCGGTGCGCGAACCGGGAGGCCGTCCGATCGCGGTGTACTCGGCCTACTCGCTGCACTACGTGGGCGGCGTGGCGGACGGCGACATCTCGGCCGATTATTACGGCATGTACTGCAGGCGCCTGGAGCGCCTGATGCACGGCGACGAGCAGGACCCGCCGATGGTGGCGATGATGGCCAACGGCACCAGTGCCGACGTCAACAACATCGACTTCCTTCATCCCCGGCCGCCCAAGA